>Ga0114933_10004503_pt1 | contig 13020 bp, 14 predicted proteins | sample 4SBtaG_FD_89691 | JGI IMG/M metagenome (GOLD analysis project Ga0114933, IMG submission 89691) | Deep subsurface microbial communities from Kolumbo volcano to uncover new lineages of life (NeLLi) - 4SBTROV12_W25 metaG | ecosystem: Environmental > Aquatic > Marine > Volcanic | place: Kolumbo...
ACAATAACTTGCTGGGTAATACTAGATGAATTTCCTGATTCATCAGTGGCTGTCCATGTGACTGTTGTTTCGCCAAGTGGGAAGAACTCGGGTGCATTATTTGATATTGATGAAATACCTACTAGATCATATGTTGATGGTACATCAAGTTCTACAGAATTAGAGTTTGCATTTTGTGCCTCAACTGTGATGCTTGATGGGATTATAAATTCAGGACTGGTTGTATCTACAACACTAACCAATTGTTCTGCACTTGTAGTATTTCCTGATGTGTCAGTAACGGTCCATGTTACTATGGTTTCGCCAAGTGGGAAGAACTCGGGAGCATTATTTGATACAGTAGGACTTGCATCCACAATATCAGTTGCAGTGGCAGTTCCAATTTCTAATATCATTCCAGATAAATCATTAATTTCTATTACATAATCAATAGGTTGTACAAGTGTTGGGGAAATTGTATCTACAACACTAACCAATTGTTCTGCACTTGTAGTGTTTCCTGATGTGTCAGTAACGGTCCATGTTACTGTTGTTTCGCCAAGTGGGAAGAACTCAGGGGCATTATTCTCAAGGGATGCAATCTCTACATGATCATATACACGTGGATTTTCTAATTCAATAGTATTTTCAGAATTATGTGTTGCTTCAGTAATTATAGTCCTAGGTGGAAAAATTTCAGGATTTGTTGTGTCTACAACTGTAATTATTTGTGAGCCATCTATGGAATTATTATAATTATCAACTACTAACCATGTAACTATAGTATCACCTAATGGAAATACTTCAGGGGCATCATTAGTGATTGATGAAATACCAGAAATATCTTCATAAAGTAAATCTCCTAAATTCTCTACACTAGTATTAACACCTGTGGCTTCTAATATGATATCATCAGGAATAGTGATGGTTGGTTGTGTTGTATCAACTACAGTAATACTTTGGGATTGTGTAGTAGAATTTCCTGATTCATCAGTGGCAATCCATGTTACTATGGTTTCTCCAAAGGAAAAATTGGATGGTGCATTATTCATAATATTGACTTCTTGTATATCATAGATTTCAGGGAAACCAAGTGTTGCAGATACACCATCAGATGTTACTGCTTCCAAAATTATATCATTAATTGTAATAATTGGTACTGTAGTATCTACAACACTAACCAATTGTTCTACACTTGTAGTGTTTCCTGATGTATCAGTAACGGTCCATGCTACTATGGTTTCGCCAAGTGGGAAGAACTCAGGGGCATTATTTGATAATGTATCGATAGCAATATTGTCAAATGCTGTTGGTTCAAACAAAATAACCAGATTTTCAGTAAGATTTGTAGCTTCAAATACTATATCCTCTGGTTGAGTGATTGTTGGATTATGTGTGTCGTTTAATTGAATGATTTGCTCCATTGTAGAAACATTACCCATAACGTCAGTGACAGTCCACGTTACCATGGTTTCACCAAGTGAATATGCCTCGGGAGCATTGTTTTCAATTGCTAGTATGCCGACAGCATCAGAAACACTTGGTTGGTCAAGTTCAATTGTATTCTGATTGAATGATCTGGCTTCCCCCATGATTCTTGGTAATGGTGATATCTCAGGTGGTGTTGTATCCTGAACAGTAATAGTTTGTGATGCAATTGCCATATTTCCTGAACCATCAATTGCGGTCCAAATTATTGTAGAAATTCCAAGTGGGAATTTTTTTGGTGCATTATTTGATAATGATTGTATACCACTTTCATCATCAGCAGTCGCACTGCCAATTTTCACACTGGTTAATCCACCAGTTGCTTCGGCTATAACATTCTCAGGCACAGAAATTACTGGTTTTACAAAATCATTTGGAATAGAAATTGGTGGTGGAAGTATCAATTCAGGCTCAACTACAACTTCGGGCTCAACTACAACTTCTGGCTCAACTACAACTTCTGGCTCAATTATAACTTCGGACTCAACTACAATCTCAGGCTGATTAGGTACTGCAAGTGGTGTTTCAAATTTTTGAATTCTATGTGAATTAGTATCTACTGCAAATAGATAACCATCATTTGAAATTAAAACATCCTTTGGTAGATTAAATTTGCCATTATCAGTTCCATATTGACCCCACTGTGAAAGAGTTAAACCATCTGGATCAATTTGAACAATTCTATAATTTGCATAATCTACTGTATACAAATTACCATTTTTGTCAATGTCTATGCCTGAAGGAGACAATGGAAATCCACCATATCGTCCATCAAAATTTGCTAATAATTCGTAATCAGAACTAAACTTTGTAATCTTTTTTAATTTAGAATCTGCTACAAAGATATTTCCACTTGAATCAACAACAATGTCTACAGGAGTTAGAAATCTTGAATCGTCAACTCCTTTGCTTCCAAATCCTGAAACATATTCTCCGTCAAAAGTAAACTTTTGAATTCTACTATTTCCAGTATCAGCAACAAACAAATTATCATTATCTATAAAAAGACCTCGTGGAGATTTAAATTCACCATCAGATTTTCCGGTAACTCCCCACTGTAAAACAAAATTTCCATCCAAATCAAATTTTTGAATTTTATTTAGTTTATTATCTGATACAAACACAAAGTTTTCTGAAACCGCTATTCCTTGTGGTGAATTAAATTCACCTGCGCCAGAACCATTTATTCCCCACGTTTTTATGAAATTTCCTGAACCATCAAAAACCTGAACTCTAGAATTACCAAGATCTGTGACATAAACACTACCATCATTACCTTCTGCTATACGTTGTGGAAAAAGAAAATTACCTGGATTTATTTTACCAGAGTCTCCCCATACAAGTTCAAACTGATGATTACTAATTCCATAAGAGGTTTGTACTAAAGATACACCTATGACTAATACTGATATTAGTACCACTAGAGATAGGGCTACACGCATTAAGATTTACTGATAATTTCCCAAGTAGATCAGGCATGTGAGTATTTTTTACAATTTTTGTCAAATTCAGTACTAATTGTTATACTTTTACGCCTGAGATTAGAATGGTTTGTTCACATCTCTTGTAAACACATAACTGGCCAAAGCAATCATTATGAAACTAAAAGCAATTAGTATTGATATGCTTAGTAATGCAGACCAACCTTCAACAAAACCAGACATCATTTGACGGACTAGAATTACGGTATAACTCACAGGATTAAAGGCAGCAATTGATGCAAGCCAGTCAGGCATTAATGCTAATGGAAATAATGCTGGACTAAGCAAAAACAACGGCATTCCCAAAAAATTAATTATTCCCCAGAAAGTTTCTTGTGATTTTGCTGCTGCTGCAACCATAACGGAAATTCCTGAAAATCCAATTGAAAATAACACTACAATTGCCATAATAGGTCCAATCATCCATAACTGAGGCATACTAACTCCAATTGCTAATGCAATTCCTAGGATTAGAGAAGCCTGAAATGCTGCAATTAAAGAAATCGCAAGCATTTTTCCAAGTGCAATGGATGATCTAGAGATTGGAGAGGTTAATGCCTTATTCATAAATCCATATCGTCTATCCCAGAGTGTATTAACACCACCAAAGATACTTGTAAAAATTGCAGTAAGTATGATAACACCAGGAGCCATAAATTCAATATATTCTCCATCAAACCCGACAGATTGAATAAGTGGTTGTGTACCTGCAAAGATGTTTCCCATTACAACTATCCAAATTGCAGGCTGAATCAATCTTATAATCACACCGCTTTTTGACTTTCTATAGCGTTTCATCTCACGCCAGAAAATTGTATATGTGTCGGATGTAATCAAAGTCCTCTTCTCCTGTTTAAATTGAATTCTTTCCGTTTGTTTAATTTCTGAGTAGTGTCATCACGTAAGTTGTGCCCTGTGTATGATATGAAAACATCATCTAAAGTTGGTTTGTTTAACGATAATGAGTCAATCTCTATATTCATTTCAGATGTAGTTTGAAAAATTTTAGGTATTACTTCTGAACACTGTGATGATTTAATTGTAATCTCACCTTGCTTCCTAGTTACTTGGTTTACGAATTCAATTTGCTTAATTCTAGTAACTAATTCATCCTGCTTTGCTATTCCATCAATTAATGAAAATGAAATCATGTCGCTTCCCATTGCATTTTTCATAATTTCAGGCGTATCAATAACCTGAATTTTTCCATAATCAATTATACCTACACGATCACAAAGCTTGTCTGCCTCCTCCATATAATGAGTAGAAACAAAAAGTGTCATTTCAAATTCTTTGTGTATCTTTCTAATGTATTCCCAAATCTTTCTCCTAGTCTGTATATCAAGACCAACAGTAGGCTCGTCTAGGAAAAGTACTCTTGGTCTATGTATCAAGCCACAAGCAATATCAAGCCTTTTTCTCATCCCACCAGAATATGTAATTGCTGCTTCGTTTTGTTTTTCTTCAAGTTCAACAAGAGAAATAACTTCATCAATTCTAGACTTGACTAATTCCTTTGGCATTTGACTGATTCTAGATTGAAAGACTAAGTTTTCTCTACCAGTTAGATATTCATCAACACCAATCTCTTGTTGAACAAAGCCTATGTTTTCTCTGACTTTTTTTGCCTGTGTAACAACATCAAATCCTTGAACTGATGCATTTCCAGAAGTTGGTTTTAACAATGTTGTAAGTATCATCATTGTTGTACTTTTTCCTGCACCGTTAGGTCCCAAAAATCCAAAAATTTCACCCTCTTCAATTTCAAATGAGATATTATCCACTGCTTTGAATTTTTCAAAATTTTTTGAGAGTGAATCTACTTTAATTGCATGCATAACTAATGATAAAATTTAGATTATAACATCATTGCGAATTATATTATAAATATTGTAAAAATATAAGAAATTTTATGCAGGGAAACAAGATAATGTATTTTATGGGAGTTGGAGGATCTATTGCCATTGCACTGTTTGCTGCATCTATGATGCTCAGGTGAAAATTTTGTCTATCACAAATAATCTCACATTCAAAGCAATTCTAACAACTGTAGGAAGAAATACTGGAAAGGAACATTCGGTTTGGGCTAAGGCAGTAACTTATAACAACATGATTTATTTTTCTAGAAGAAATCCTAATAGTGATTGGCTAAAAAATGCAATTGCAAATCCTAGAGTTAAAGTTAAGTTTGATGGAAAAGAATTTTCTGGAAATGCTAGATTAGTTAAAGATGAGGAACTTAGTAGAAAAATTTCATCAATAAAGTACATCGAAAAGAATAGACAGGAAGAACCAAGAATTGTTTTAGAAGTTGAATTATCTACTGCATGATTTCATACAATATGAATTACTGTGGATAGCCCTCGGCGGTCAACTTCTATGTTATCCTTAATTTCACTAACAATTACAGTAAATGAGATAACATCACGCTGCTTACATTCTTCTGCATTAAGTTTTAGATGGATATCCATTAAATCATATTCTGTGTCAAAGATATTTGTTTCATCAAAAAATGCTTTTCCTGTAGTTTCAATTCTGAATCTTTGATCTTTTTGGTGAACACCTAATTTTGTTTTTCTTCCTTCGCGACCAGCAGCCTTTACATGAATATCAATTATTCCAGGTTTAGCCATAGTATATTCAGATTTTTGATTTACAAAAACACCTATTTGAAATGGTTTTCCAGCAGTTGCCTCTGCCATCTTTTGAATTCCATCATTCATTACAACATCAACTGCTTTGATGGATTGAGGAATTTTTGCAAGCCAATTGTTAGTTTTTTCAATAATAGACGAAATTTCTTTTCTTCTTTTTTTGTCTTCATCTATAGTAATTTCACTTCTATTAGAGTACAAATCAACCCACTCAAGATAACTTCCAGAAATATCTTCTATAAAATCAATACATGTTCGCTTGTAATCTGTAACATTATCTGTTCGTTCAGAAGCATCATCTGTTCTCATACCATCATAATCCATTGGCATAGCCATAATTTTCTAAATATTCTTGTTCTAAAAAACTAATCTAAATATGGCATATCCCTAAAGTATGTATATGATATTCACTACTATTACTGAAGATTTACAAAAAGAATTAAAAAAAAATCTTGCTCAGATTAGATTTCTATTAAAAAAAAATCCAGCAATTGCATACAAAACAATTGGTGAAATCGGTAAAGATGTTGGAAAGAAATACAACATTGAATTACTTGTAAATTTCCCACACAGGGGAAAAATAGAAAATTTTGATATGTATGGAAAACAGGACTTAAGTTTTATTGTGAATATGGAAAAGACAAACTTTCCCATCAAGCGTAGTATAATCAAAGAAAAAGCAAAAGAGGTTTTTGGAGATGTGGAAACAGAGGATGCTTACATGTATGAAGGTAAAGAGGGTGTAAAGGTATTTCTTGGTCCAGAAAATGAGGCTGGAAGAAAAGAGGATAGAATTGACATTTTGCCACATTCACTTCATGTTTGGTATGAATTCACAGAACCAGTAGCTGAATTTTGTAATTGGCTTTTAGAAAATGTCTATTTGATGAAAGAAGAACAAAGTTAGACTTATTCTAACTGATCGAGAATGTCTTTCACTTCATGGTTTTCAGAATCTACACTAAGTATTTTTTTACAGCAATCTATTACCGTGTCATCATCTTTTAGAAATTGATAAACCCTCAGTTTTAGAGAAAGTGCTTCTATATCATATTCATCAATATTTAGAACTTTTTCAATATAATGAAGTGTTTTATTTTCATCTCGTAGAATATAATACATACTACCCATAATGAAAAGAAAATCTGGATCTTTTGAAAACTTTTCTTCTAAAGTATTTGCAAAATGAATAGCTTCTTCATATTCACCATTCTCTATAAATTTTCTTAGTTTTCGTTTGGGATGATTAAACAAGCCAGTCATTTCTTAAATTAATTTACTATCATACTAGATTTTAACAATTAGTTTTAGGATAATTTCATTATTCCATTAGATATTAACCACTGTATTCCGGTAACAAATGCTTTATCATCGATTTGACCATCGGCCCACCACCCTGCATTATTTTTAATCCATCCAGGTATTGAATTTCCTCCGCTACTACTACCCTGAGTCGTTTCTGGAATTTCCATTATTCCTGAATTGATCAGATATTGAATACTTGTAACAAATGCTGCATCATCGATTTGACCATCAGCCCACCACCCTGCATTATTTTTTACCCAATCAGGAATTTGTATTTTGGAATCACCAAATGTTTGGGCTGCTTGTGGTTTTTCTCCAGCAATATTTACATCAAACATTATGTAACCTGTATCCTCACCACTAGGAGCAATCATTTCAGGACCAAAACCGTACACCATTATTACAAAGTTTGCTGTACCTGGATCTTCATCAACAATAGTAGTTCGATAAACTTGCCCTGATGTTGTGAAAAGCTTTTGTCTACCCTCATCTTGTGCTATGGAACGAATTAAATCACCATTTTCATCAACAATCCAAATATCATAATGAACTTCATTAACAAATTCAGTTGGATTTACAGTTCTCATGAAATTTATGAACCATTCCATATCACAGCCAGGAAGAGGACTTGGAGGACCGTATTTGAGATCAATAATAACTGAATAAGAATTAGTTGTTTCGTTAATTGATACTTTATCATAATCAGTTGGACATCCAATTGCAGCTTGTTGTGATTCAGTTGATTGAATTTCTGCGAATGGATCTGAGGTAACATAATAATCATAATCTAATAATTCAAATTCATATTCAACTGGTGGAACACCTGAACTTACATGGACATGTGTCTTAGCTTTAACAGGAAATGGAAATTCATCTACAACCCAAACCTGACTTTTTACACCACCTGTCTTCCATTGTATTAAAACTGTATCAAAAGTATCAGCTGGTGTGGTAATAGTTTCAATTGCAGTTGGAAGTATTTGTTCCCCACCAATGTTAGCAATCTTTCCCCATGATGCTGCAGAAAATTCTTTTGGTCCTTTACCTGTTAAAACATCTCCTGCTGTGTTAACTATTTCTTTTGTTGCATAAGCTGACAACCAAGCAATTGATGATTTGTAAGCACCACGATATGGTGAAATATTATCAGAGCCCCCAGTTGGTTCTGGAGCAACATCACCTACATGCATTTCGCCTTTAATGATTTTATTTCCATCCTCTACCATTACTTGAATGATGAATTTTTCCTCAGTTCCAAATGTTCTCTTATCACTAACCCACATCGACATGACAAAATCAGTACAATCTTTGTAGTCAGTATGGCATATTTCATAACTGAAATAATCTCCAATCTCAAGACTCTCACCAACATACCAATCTCCATCAAGATTGACACCGCCTGCTGAATATTGTGCATGTGCTTGTTGATACGCAAAAGGAATTATTAGTAAAACTGCAAAAATTGCAATTAATTTTATTGGACCCACAAAATCAAACCTAAATTTAGTAAGATAAATGTTTCATAGAATAATCTAAGTAAATAAAGAAAAAAAGGAAAAATAGAAAGTTCCTATGATAGTGCGCTTACTGCTTCTTTACAGACGTCAGTATTACACTGGCAATCGTGGCTACATATACAGTGGCCCTGCATTGCACAATCACATGAGTAATCTGGATCGCCTGAATCTGCTTCACAGCCACATGCTTGATCTGTCATAGGATGAATAGATCAGACTTGGTTTTAAGAGTTTTCGATATTTTCTAACAGCGTTATGTTCTACACATTAGTTTTTGAGTAAATCGTTTGCAATATCACTTAGCCTACTAATATTAGATTCAAGTTTAACACTATCATTTTCTAGATCAAATCCGGTTTTCAAGACATGAATAAATTCAGGTAATTTATTTGGTAAGTTATTAATTTTGTACAAGTTGTTTCTATTAACATTCCCCAAATAAAAATAACAATCAGATAACAGTGAATTTTGAATTAAAAAATCAGCCTTGTTTTTAATAATTTTTGAATGGTTATTTTTTTCAATCAGCTCAGATAATCCTTGAGTTGATTTTAACATTCTAGATAAGAGTGAAATGGTAGATCTTTCAAGTCCAATACATTGAGTGATTATAGACAATGAATCATTTAATTTACTTGATTTGATATTTCTGATAATATCTAATGTATGAACAGGAAAATTTTGTTTATTATTTCGAATCAATATTGCATCGATAAGAAAATATGCTGCACATTTAAGCCAACAAGAAGAAAATGGAATGGATGTTGCCAAACCATCTTTGCCCTTAGTTAAGCATACTTGTGATTCAATAATACATTTTTTTGAATATGTTTGTAATATTGATTCTTTTTTTTCTTTGATTTTTGATAAAAATATCTTCAATTCCCATGTTGGATCTGATATTATCTCTAGGTTGCTGTATTGACTGAGAATTTCTATTCTTGATTCATTAAGATCGGCATGATGTAATCTTACAAATTGATCACCAATCTCAATTATTGAATCAGGGATATCCTTTTTATCAAAAACAATAAGATTGAAATCACAACAATTATGATTTATTTTTTCTGCCCTACATCCACCTAATGCAATAGGATATTCTGTTGAAGGAAGTTTTTCTAATAAAATTTTATAATCCATAACTATTTGGAGAATGATATTTCTATTAATTAACTAACTTACTAATTTTTACCAAATAATTAACCCAAAACACTTGCTTTAAATTGTGAATATACTGATTTTTTTCAGCTCCTATAGTGTAGTCCGGCCAAGCATACTGCCCTCTCAAGGCAGTGACTCGGGTTCAAATCCCGATGGGAGCATACTTCATTTATGGGATGATCTTTTAGATTTCATGCAACTAAGAAATCTAAAATTAAAAGAACAATATAGATCAGATAGAGATAATATCATTGCAGATTTTTTTATTCCGTGTTTGAGTAATTGTATTCAATTTGACAGAGGAATTGAGTATTTGACATTACAAGGATTATCTACACTATCATTAGGTTTCCATAATACAACACCTAGTGCCAGAATAAGGATGATCACAGGTCACCAATTCAAAATTAGTGATTTGAATACTATGTCAAAGATTTTTGTCAAAAATGGAAACAGCCGATTAAATTTCAATCCTGAATTAATTAAAGATGTTAAACTAGAAGTAATACGAAAGCTGTTTACATCGGGAAATTTGATGCTCAAAATTGGAATTCCTAGTTCTGAAGACATTGATGGAACATTTGCTGAAAAAATTGGAATCTTTCAGGATCAAAATGGGGATGCAGTAGCATTTTCTGGAAGCTCAAATGTTTCATTTGATAGACAAAGTAAGAATTTTGAAACAATTGATGTATTTACATCATGGAATGACAAAACAAGGGTTGATAGTAAAAAGGAGGATTTTGAAAATCTCTGGTCAAATGAAACAAAATCTGTTTCAGTGTATGATTTTGAATATGCCGAAAAACACAATCTTCTCAAATATTCATCTGAATGGGCTGTTAATCTGAATTAAAATTTGAAGTCTTTCATTTCCAAGTCTGCTTTATTTTCCAGAAAATTTATTTTGGAAATTTTATAATAAATTACCTCACCTCGACGCTCTATAACAGCAATAATAGGTTCTTTTCCCATTTGTGTAATTTCATAAATATTTTTTTGGATTTGACCAATTTTTTCTTGTGTACCTTCATTTAATGCAAAAACAAGATATTTTGCAGGTTTGATTCCAAAATTTCCACGCTCATAAACTCGGAAATCAGATCCAAAACCAAATCCATCTTTAATTACATACCCACGAGTTCTTAGATCTCTGAAAACTAGAAACTTGGTTAGTATATCTACATCTGACTTAATGCAGATCTGCATCAAGTCATCGAAATCAATCACACGTTTACCTTTAGTAAGTTTCAACTTTTTAGAATATAATAAAAATAATGTCTCGATCATATTTAGAAAATATGTACCAGTCTCAATTTCTCCATATCCTTTTTGTTCTAATTCATTTTGCATTTTCTGATTTTTTATTAATGTCTTATTCTTTAGTAGATTTCCATGTACTTTGATGTCTAAATCAGATGACATGATTACTAGATGGGATTTCCAATATATAATAAAGATAGTTTATGAGTGAATTACCAAAAGTGATCATGTGTACTAACCGTTAAAATAGGGCAGTTAACGTTTTTCCAATATGCACGGTCAATGCTATCGTAGAAGTAATGGGCAACCATATGCAAGAAAAGAATACATCAAAGGAAAACCCCAATCAAAAATTGCCAAATTTAATAGTGGAAATGCCAAAGGTGAATATGATGTTTGTGTACAGTTATTGATTAATGAAAATGTTCAAGTTCGTCATATGGCAATGGAAGCAACCAGATTGGCAGCAAATAAATCACTTGAAAAAGTAACTGGTGAAAGCGGATATTCATCAAGACTTCGAATTTTTCCACACATATTACTAAGAGAAAATAAGATGATTGCAGCTGCCGGTGCAGATAGACTACAGGAAGGAATGAGAAGAGCATTTGGAAAAGCCACTAGTCTAGGAGCAAGAGTAAAGCGGGGACAAGTTATAATGGAAATGAATGTAAAACGTCAACACCTAGAAGCCGCTAAGAAAGCATTGAAAGGAGCATGTGTAAAACTTCCTGGTACACCAACAATTAAAGTAATTAATTTAAAAAATTAAAAAAAGTCTCAAATATCTAATTTTTCCTGAAAAGTCTTTTGATTTGATTTTACAAAATCAAGAAATTCTAAGAATTCATCCTTTGTTGGATCTCTGCCTAATACTCTCCTATGTTGATAATAAAATGAATTGTAAAGTCGTCCGATAATAATGCCATATCTTAATGACTGAGCATCAAGAGAATCAATTGAGGAGATGATTTTTGTAATTTCATCATTTTTTGTAAAAATTTCATCTAGTTTATTAGATATTATCTTACGAATTTTTTCATCCATGCGTATTGTATAACTTTGTGATTAAAAACAATGTTGGAAAAATCATTACGCTTTAATATCCTGTTTTTACTTTAACGATTGAGCAGTCGTCGTATAGTTTGGTTATTATTCTAGCTTGCCAAGTTAGTGACCCGGGTTCGAATCCCGGCGACTGCATTCTAGTTTTTGTTGGTTTTTAATCCATTTTTTATTATATCTAATGCTTCTATTGCTCGTTCAGGCTTTGGTAGTTGAATCATGAAAATTTTCTCTGGGGATTCTTTTGATGCTATTGAAATCATTGTATTTTCAGCTAGTGCCTCAAAAAATTCCATATGTTCATTTGCGTTGATCAGAATATTTTCTTTTATTCCTCCATGTGAAAACGTAAGTGACATTTCAACAAAAACGTGTCCAAGACCATCCTGAAGTATGTTAAGATTTGTATCAACTACTAGTGGTTTTCCTGCAACCTTTGTTAGTATGTCATCAAATTTTCTTCCATTAAACTCAATACATGGAACTCTTTTTCCTTCAAAGTCTTGAATTGATAAATCCTTATGAGACTTTTCTATAAGATTTTTTAATTCAGGATCTGACAATTACTTTCTCAATAATTTTGGGATTACTCTATCTCCTGCTTTAACTAAAAATGGAGTTATGATAGCTGTGATAATCGTAATTACACCAATTAATGGGAACAAAAATGCACTAACAACGCCTGCATCTACTCCCACTTTGATTATTACAATAGAAAATTCTCCACGTGGGGCTGCTAAGGTAAATGCTGATCTCAGAGATTTTCCACGTTCCTGCCTGAAAATAAAATTGCCTAGCATATTTCCTCCAAATTTCATTAACAGTGCGACCGCAATTAGAGCAATTGCAACAAAAATATAATTTTCAAGCTGTCTTACGTCCATTAGTGCACCAACAGACACAAAAAATATGGCTACAAACATGTCTTTAATTGGACTAGAAAGTATCTTTGAGACTTCCGCTGATTTTGATTCTGCAATAAGGACTCCCGCAAGGAATGCACCTATAGCAACGGATAATCCTACAACATTAGCTAGTAATGAGTAACCAAAACAAACGCCCAAAATCGCCAAAAGTAGAATTTCTCTATTTTCAGCACTAGCAACT
>Ga0114933_10004504_pt1 | contig 13018 bp, 14 predicted proteins | sample 4SBtaG_FD_89691 | JGI IMG/M metagenome (GOLD analysis project Ga0114933, IMG submission 89691) | Deep subsurface microbial communities from Kolumbo volcano to uncover new lineages of life (NeLLi) - 4SBTROV12_W25 metaG | ecosystem: Environmental > Aquatic > Marine > Volcanic | place: Kolumbo...
AAAATTATAATTTTAATCTAAAGCTCTGAAATAGGAGTATACACTAATAGTTATGGTTTTGAATAGGTTTTTTTTTATTTAAAAAGGAAATTTTTCCATACGAAGTTTTGGTGTTAGTTATAGATGTTAAATTTATTTTATTTTTTTCTGTAATTTTATTGTTTTTATTACAATTTAGATATACATAAGGGCTATTAAATGAAAAACATATTATTAATATTAATTTCATTATAATTTTTTGAGGTAATTTATGACATCACTCTATCTAGAGTATCTTCCAATAGCAATTTTTATAGCATTTGCAGGAGGATTGTCTGTAATGTTTGCGTTATCATCTTGGATAATTGGTAAGCAGCTTCCTGACTCAGAAAAATTATCTCCTTACGAATGTGGATTTGAACCATTTGAAGATGCTAGAATACAATTTGATGTTAGGTTCTACCTAGTTGCAATTTTGTTTATTATTTTTGATTTAGAGGTAGCATTTTTATTTCCATGGGCAGTAGCACTATCCGATATTGGTATATTCGGATTTATATCAATGATGATATTTCTATTTTTATTAACAATAGGTTTTATATATGAATGGAAAAAAGGGGCTTTAGAATGGGATTAGAGCAAAGTAAGGTTGAACTTATTGAAGGCAAAGCAGCATTTGAAGCTGCTGCCTCAGATGTTAGAAATAAAGGATTTGTTGTAGCAAGAATAGATAAACTATTTACATGGGCTCGGACAGGCTCGTTATGGCCAATGTCATTTGGTCTTGCATGTTGTGCAGTTGAAATGATGCACGCAGGTGCGAGTAGATATGATCTAGACCGTTTTGGATTAGTCTTTAGGCCAAGTCCCAGGCAATCTGATGTAATGATAGTTGCAGGGACTTTAACAAATAAAATGGCTCCTGCATTGAGAAAAGTTTATGATCAAATGCCAGAACCAAGATGGGTTATTTCGATGGGAAGTTGCGCTAATGGAGGAGGATACTATCATTATTCTTATTCAGTAGTTAGAGGCTGTGACAGAATTGTTCCTGTTGATGTTTATGTTCCAGGTTGTCCTCCTACAGCTGAAGCTTTATTATATGGAATAATTCAGTTACAAAAAAAAATCACCAGACAAAATTCCTTAGGAGTTTAAGTTTGAATAAAACATATCAAAAAGATTACAAGAAGAGACATCTTGAAATTCAGAAAATTTTATCAGAAAGGTTTGGAGGTAGAGGTATTCAAACATATTTTAAAAATGATGAATTAACTGTAATTTTGAGTAAATCTATTTTATTAAAAGTTTTAAATTTCTTAAAAGACGACAAAGTCTTTCAGTTTAAGCAGCTTATAGACTTATGCGGAGTAGATTACCCTAATAGAACTGACAGGTTTGAAATTGTTTATCATTTATTAAGTATAAATTTAAATCAAAGAATACGCATCAAATTATCTGTAAATGATGGTGATACAGTTCCATCAATTGTTTCTCTTTATGATGCGGCTAATTGGTATGAGAGAGAAGTGTGGGACTTGTATGGAGTAATATTTACTGATCATCCAGATTTAAGACGCATACTTACAGATTATGGCTTTGAAGGACATCCATTAAGAAAAGATTTTCCGTTGTCTGGTTTTGTTCAAGTAAAATATGATGATGCAGAAAAAAGAGTTGTTAACGAGAAAGTTAATTTAGTTCAAGATTTTAGAAGGTTTGATTTTGAAAGTCCATGGGAAGGCCCAGACTATGAAGAAAATAATAAAAATTTGGAAAATAAATAATGGCAGATGTTGAATTAAAAAATATGACTTTAAATTTTGGTCCTCAGCATCCTGCTGCTCATGGTGTTTTAAGATTGGTTCTAGAAATGGATGGGGAAGTTGTAGAGAGAACAGATCCTCATATAGGTCTTTTACATAGAGGTACTGAAAAATTAATTGAGCATAAAACTTATTTGCAGGCTATTCCTTATTTTGATAGATTAGATTACGTCTCTCCAATGTGCCAAGAACATGCTTTTGTATTATCTGCTGAAAAATTATTAACATTAGATGTTCCTAAAAGAGCTTTACATATTAGAGTTTTATTCGATGAAATTACAAGAATTTTAAATCATTCTCTTCAAATTGCTGCTCAAGGATTAGATTTAGGCGCGACCACTCCTTTTTTATGGCTTTTTGAAGAAAGAGAAAAATTAATGGGTTTTTATGAACAGGTTTCAGGCTCAAGATTGCACGCTGCATATTATCGTGTAGGAGGAGTTCATCAAGATTTACCTACAAATTTATTAGAGCAAATTGAAGAATGGTTATCAGGGTTTGGAAAAATAATAGAAGATATAGAAACTTTATTGTCAGATAACAGAATATTTAAACAAAGAACTGTAGATGTAGGAATAGTTAGTCCTGAAGAAGCTGTAAATTGGGGTTTTACAGGCCCGATGCTAAGAGGGTCAGGGGTTGCCTGGGACTTAAGAAAGTCTCAACCTTATGCAATATATGATGAGATAAATTTTGATGTTCCAACGGGAAAAAATGGAGACTGTTATGACAGGTATCTTTTAAGGGTTGAAGAAATGAAACAAAGTACAAGAATAATTCGGTATGTTTTAGATAATATTCCTAAAGGAGACATTATAGTAAAAGATTCTCGCTTATATCCTCCAAAAAGAGATGATATGAAGGAATCTATGGAAGCTCTAATAAATCATTTTAAATTATTTACAGAAGGAGTAAGAGTTCCTGCTGGTGAAGTTTATACAGCAGTTGAGGCTCCCAAAGGAGAATTTGGAGTTTATTTAGTATCTGATGGATCTAGCAAACCATACAGGTGTAAAATAAGAGCTCCAGGATTTCCCCATCTACAAGGATTAGATTTTATGACAAAAGGGCATATGCTAGCAGACCTAGTTGCGTGTATCGCAACATTAGATGTAGTTTTTGGGGAAATAGATAGATGAGTGTAAGAAGACCTGCAGCAGAAGTTTTACAACCCAAAAGTTTTTCATTTAATGAAAAAAATTTATTAGTAGTTGATAAAATTTTAAGCAAGTATCCAAAAGAGAAAAAAGCAAGTGCTTTACTTCCGCTGTTAGATTTGGCTCAACGGCAAAATGCAAATTGGATTTCTACAGCAGCTATGAAAGTAATATCTGATATATTATCTTTACCTTTAATTAAAGTTCTTGAGGTTGCTACTTTTTATACTATGTTCAATTTAAAACCAGTTGGAAAAAACCTTCTCCAAGTTTGTACTACAACTCCTTGTTGGTTAAGAGGTAGTGATGATATTGTCTCTGTTTGTAAAAATAAATTAGGTATAGATTTTGGAGAAACTACTCAAGACAATAAATTTACTCTGTTAGAAGTTGAATGTCTTGGGGCTTGTTCAAATGCTCCTATGGTTCAGATAAATGATTATTTTTATGAGGACTTAAATGAAGACTCAATGATTAAAATAATAGAGGATATACAAAAAGGTAGTAAACCAAAACCTGGACCTCAGTCAAAAAGAACTGGTTCTGAGCCACATAATAATAGGGTAAAAGTATAATGATATCTATGAACAATATTATTTTTAATGATATATATGGTTTTAAAGGAAATAGCATACATAAAAGTATTGAAAGAGGAGATTGGGATAATACAAAAGCCCTTCTTGATAAAGGATCAGAATGGATAATAGATGAGGTTAAATCTTCTGAACTAAGGGGAAGAGGTGGTGCAGGTTTCCCAACTGGGCTAAAGTGGTCTTTTATGCCTAAGGAAAAAAATAAACCTCATTATATTGTTATTAATGCTGATGAAAGTGAACCAGGAACCTGTAAAGATCGAGAAATCATGAGAAATGAGCCGCATAAGCTTATAGAAGGTACATTGTTGGCAGGTTTTGCAATGCAAGCTAATCAGGGTTTTATATATATAAGGGGTGAGTTTGTTCAGGAAGCCAATGCTTTAGATAACGCTATAAAGGAAGCTTATAGTAAAGGGTACCTTGGCAAAAATGCATGTAAATCAGGATATAGTTTTGATATAACTTTGCATAGAGGTGCAGGTGCATATATTTGTGGAGAAGAAACTGCACTTTTAGAAAGTCTTGAAGGAAAAAAGGGTCAGCCTAGATTAAAGCCTCCTTTTCCAGCAAATGCTGGACTATATGGTTGTCCAACAACAGTATCTAATGTTGAAACTGTAGCAGTAGTTCCTACAATCTTAAGAAGAGGAGCAAGTTGGTTTGCATCATTAGGTAATAAAAATAATACTGGTACTAAATTATTTTGTATATCTGGCCATGTTAATTCGCCTTGTGTGGTTGAGGAAGAAATGGGAATTTCTCTTAAAGAGCTGTTAGAAGTACATGCAGGTGGAGTTACAGGAGGTTGGGATAACTTATTAGCTGTTATACCTGGAGGTTCATCAACTCCTCTTATTCCATCATCAATATGTGAAGATATAATAATGGATTTTGATGCATTAAAAAATGTAGGTACAGGATTAGGAACAGCTGGTGTTATTGTTATGGATAAATCTACTGATATAATAAAGGCTATCTGGAGATTATCAAAGTTCTATAAACATGAGTCATGCGGCCAGTGTACGCCTTGTCGTGAAGGAACCGGCTGGGTAATGAGATCTATGGAAAAATTGATACATGGAAATGCTAATACTAAAGATATTGATATATTAAAGAATGTTTGTGACCAAATAGAGGGGCATACTATTTGTGCTTTAGGAGATGCAGCAGCTTGGCCAGTCCAAGGTTTGATAAAACATTTTAGACCTGAAATTGAAAGAAGAATTAATAATTATAAACTTTTAAAAGTAGCTGAATAGGGTTTTATAAATATGGTAAAACTATTTGTAGATGATAAAGAAATTGAAGTAGAGCAGGGTTCAACTGTTATGCAGGCATGTGAAAAGACAGGCGCTGAAATACCACGCTTTTGTTTTCATGAAAGGTTATCTATTGCAGGAAATTGTAGAATGTGCTTGGTCGCCTTAGAAGGTTCACCCAAACCAGTTGCTAGTTGTGCTATGCCTGCAACAGAAGGTATGAAAATCATTACAAACTCAGAAACAGTAAAGGCTGCAAGAGAGGGCGTTATGGAGTTTTTATTAATTAATCATCCTTTAGATTGTCCAATATGTGATCAAGGAGGAGAATGTGATTTACAAGACCAGGCTTTATTTTATGGAAGAGGAGAGACTAGATATGAAGAAGATAAAAGATCTGTAGATAATAAACCTTTTGGTCCCTTAATTAAAACAACTATGACGAGATGTATTCATTGTACTAGGTGTGTAAGATTCATGGATGAAGTTGCAGGAGTTCATGATTTAGGCGCTATTGGTAGAGGTGAAGATATGGAAATTATTACAAATTCACCATCGGGCCTTGGAGGAGAATTATCAGGAAATATTATAGATTTATGTCCCGTGGGTGCTCTTACTTCAGCACCTTATGCTTTTAAGGCAAGACCATGGGAATTATCAAAAACTAATAGTATAGACGTTTTAGATGGATTAGGTTCTTCTATTCAAATTGGATCAAAGGATGGACAGGTCCTAAGGGTTCTTCCAAGATTAAATGAAGATATCAATGAAGAATGGATTGGTGATAAATCAAGGTTTGCAATAGATGGATTGCTTAATCAAAGATTAGATGTCCCATACAAAAGAAACTCAAGTGGAAAATTAATAGCTTGCTCTTGGGAAGAAGCTTTTCAAATTATTAAAGCAAGAACAAATAATTTAAAACCTAAAGAGATGGCGTCTATAGTTGGAGGTCAAGCTTGTTTAGAGTCCATAGTAGCACTAAAAGACCTAATGGAATCATTAAAAATTACTAATTTAGATAGTAGACCAGAATCATCAAAGTTACCTATAAATTATAAAGATAGAAGTGGTTGGTTATTTAATCCTTCAATATCAGGCATTGAGGAAATAGATAATTTATTAATTATAGGAAGTCAGCCTAGATATGAGGCAGCTTTATTAGATGCTCGAATTAGAAAGTCATGGTTAAATAATAATATAAAAATTTCTCGTATTGGTGGAGGAGATAAAACTAGTTATGAAATAAATGATTTAGGCAGTGATATTAAAATTATAGATCAAATATATAAAGGAAAGCATAATTATAATAAAATATTAGAAAAATCAAATAAAACTCTGATTTTAATAGGAGAATCAGTTTTAAATAGAAATGATGGAGCAGGCATATTAGGTAGGCTTAGAGAAATAGCTAAAAAATATAATTTTTATTCTAATAAATGGAATGGAATAGGAGTTCTTCATACTACTGCTAATAGGGTAGGAGCTCTAGAGGCTGGATTTGTTCCTGGAAAAAATGGATTATGTACAGAAGGTATTTTGAAGAGCTTAAAATCGAATAAAATAAAGTTATTATGGTTATTAGGTTATGATGAGGTTATTCCTAAAAATAATTCTGAATCTTTTATAATATATCAAGGTCATCATGGTGATATTGGGGCAAATTCTGCTGATTTAATTTTACCTGGCTCAGCATATACAGAAAAAAATGCAACTTATATTAATACAGAAGGAAGAGTTCAAAGAACATACGCTTCTGTTCCTCCTCCTGGAAATGCTAAGGAAGATTGGAAAATTATAAGAGCTTTTTCGGAATATATTAATAAGGTACTTCCATATAATAATATTTCACAATTAAGAGCTAGATTTGAAGAAATTAATAAAAATTTTAATATTGAAAATTCCTTAATTAAATCAGATACCAATGATATTGGTGATACTTCTGTAAAGTTAAGTAGTTCTAAAATAGAACCTGCAAATATTAACTATTTTATGACATGCCCAATTTCTAGGTCTTCCGAAACTATGGCAAAATGTACAATTTCTAAAAGTAAATTGGATATGTGATGCTAGATATATTTTCAAATGATAATTTTATTAGTTTTATATTAATACTATTGAAGATTATTGCACTAGTTGTCCCTTTATTAGTAATAGTAGCTTTTTTAACCTATGCAGAGAGAAAAGTAATTGCTTCTGTTCAATTAAGAAAAGGTCCAAATGTAGTTGGTCCATTTGGACTGTTACAGCCTTTAGCGGATGGATTAAAACTCTTTTCTAAGGAAACTATATTTCCAACAGTTTCAAATAAAATAGTCTTTTTGTTAGCTCCTATGATTGCATTTTCGCTTTCTATAGCTGCCTGGGCTGTTATTCCTTTAGCTGATGGATGGGTTATTTCTAATATAAATGTAGGTATACTCTATTTATTTGCTATATCTTCTTTATCTGTATATGGGATTATTATGGCAGGATGGGCTAGCAATTCCAAATATGCCTTTATGGGAGCTTTGAGATCTGCAGCTCAAATGGTTTCATATGAAGTTTCAATTGGTTTAGTGATAGTAACTGTTTTAGTTTGTGTAGGATCACTTAATTTAAGTGATATTGTTTATGCTCAAAAGTCAGTTTGGTACGTTTTTCCTTTATTCCCAATGTTTGTAGTATTTTTTATATCCGCTTTAGCTGAAACAAATAGAGCTCCATTTGACTTGCCTGAGGATGAGTCTTCTTTAGTTGGTGGTTATTTCACAGAATATTCTTCTATGCTTTTTGCAATGTTTTTTCTAGGAGAGTATGCAGCTATGATTATGATGAGTGGTATGGCTACTATTTTATTTTTAGGTGGTTGGCTTCCTCCTTTCAATATTGCTATATTAAATGATATACCAGGTTTTATTTGGTTTGCCGGAAAAACATCCTTAATGTTATTTACGTTTTTATGGGTTAGGGCCACTTTTCCTAGGTTTAGATACGATCAATTAATGAGAATTGGTTGGAAAGTATTTCTGCCCTTTTCATTATTGTGGGTTGTTTTAACTTCAGGGTTTTTAATTATTTTTAATTTACTACCTGCAAGTATTTAAGGAGAATATAATTGGGTAAAATATTTAGGTCATTTTGGTTTATAATACTTGGAGAATTGTGTTCTGGAATGTTTTTGACCTTAAAATATATGTTTAAAAAACCAGTAACAATTAATTATCCATTTGAAAAAGGAAAATTAAGTCCTCGCTTTAGAGGAGAACATGCTTTGAGAAGATATCCTAATGGAGAGGAAAGGTGTATTGCATGTAAGCTATGTGAGGCAGTATGTCCTGCTTTAGCAATAACAATTGAATCTGAACCTAGGGAAGACAATAGTAGAAGAACAACTAGATATGATATTGATATGACAAAATGCATATATTGTGGCCTTTGTGAAGAAGCTTGTCCTGTAGATGCTATAGTTCAAGGTCCTAACTATGAATTTGCAAAAGAATCAAGAGAAGAACTTTTTTATGATAAAGAAAAATTATTAGAAAATGGTGATAGATGGGAGTCAGTCTTATCTAAAAACATTCAAAAAGATAAACAATTTAGGTAGTATTAAGGTATAATTATATGCTCTCAGTTTTTTTCTATTTATTTTCAACTATAGCAGTTTTGTCTGCAATTATGGTTATTATTGCTAAAAATCCTGTTCATTCTGTATTTTTTTTAATTCTTACTTTTTTTAATGCAACTGGCTTATTCATTCTAATGGGAGCAGAATTTTTAGCAATGCTTCTTTTAGTGGTTTATGTCGGTGCAGTTGCTGTTTTATTTTTATTTGTGATCATGATGCTGAATATAGATTTTAATTCATTAAGGACAGGAATGATTAAAAATGCTCCTCTTGGCCTTTTAATCGGCGCTATTCTTTTAGGAGAAATTATTTTTTCTTATGTAGGAATGAAGTATGGTGTTGCAGGTACTCCTGGCAATGAACTATTTGTTATATTATCAGAAGTTGAGAATACGAGAGCTCTTGGAAATGTAATTTATACTGATTATATATACTTATTCCAATGTGCTGGACTCATTCTATTAGTAGCAATGGTTGGGGCAATAGTTTTAACTCATAGAAAAAGAGAAAATGTAAAAAAACAAGATGCTGTTAAGCAAACTTTAAGAAATAAATCAGAATCTATTGATATAAATGAAGTAGAGATAGGTAAAGGTGTTAATAATGTATGAAATTAGCCTTACCCATTATCTAATATTATCTTCAATTATATTCACCATTGGAATATTCGGAGTTTTCCTTAATAGAAAAAATTTAATTATAATTTTAATGTCTATAGAATTAATGTTACTGGCTGTAAATATAAACTTTATTGCTTTTTCAACTCATCTTAATCTTATTGTTGGACAGGTCTTTGCTTTATTTGTATTAACAGTCGCAGCTGCAGAAGCCGCTATTGGATTAGCAATCTTAGTGGTATTTTTTAGATCAAGAGGTTCTATTGCTGTTGATGATGCTAATAGTATGAAAGGTTAAAATGCTTAAATTATTAGTATTCTTACCATTATTTGGATCCATTTTAAGCGGTATTTTTCCTTCATTTTTAGGTAAAAAAGGCGTTCTTTGGGTTCCTACTTTATTTTGCTCTTTATCATTAATATTTTCAATAATCTTATTAATACAAGCTATTTCAGGTGAGTCATATGTTGTTAATCTTGGATATTGGATAAAGTCTGAATCTTTGTCTGTAAGTTGGGCATTTAAGTTAGATATGTTAAGCGCTATTATGCTTTTTGTCGTTATGTTAGTATCAACATTAGTGCATCTATATTCTATTGGTTACATGGACCATGATGAACATAAATCTAGGTTTTTTTCTTATTTATCATTATTTACTTTTGCTATGTTAATGTTGGTTACATCTAATAATTTTCTTCAATTATTCTTTGGCTGGGAAGGAGTTGGTCTTTGCTCTTATTTGCTTATTGGTTTTTGGTTCAAAAAACAAAGCGCTAATGCAGCGGCTATCAAAGCTTTTTTAGTTAACCGAGTTGGTGATTTAGGCTTAATTTTAGGAATTTGTGTAATATATAAGTTAACTGGCAGTTTAGATTTTAAGATAGTTTTTGATAGTGCTTCATCTTTAGTTAATTCTAATTTTTTATTTTTTAACTACTCAATTCCTTATATTGAATTAGCATGCTTTTTATTATTTATCGGTGCGATGGGAAAATCTGCTCAAATTGGACTCCATACTTGGTTAGCAGATGCTATGGAGGGTCCTACTCCAGTTTCAGCTCTTATTCATGCAGCTACAATGGTTACTGCCGGAGTATTTTTAGTAGCTAGATGTTCACCATTATTTGAATATGCTCCAGTATCTCTAAATTTTGTTATAATAGTGGGAGCAGTTACATCAATTTTTGCAGCTTGTATTGCCATTACTCAAAATGACATAAAGAAAATTATTGCTTATTCTACATGTAGCCAGTTAGGCTATATGTTTTTTGCTTGTGGTGTGTCAGCATATTCTGCTGGGATGTTTCATCTTATGACACACGCATTTTTTAAAGCATTACTATTTCTTGGGGCGGGCTCTATAATACACGCTTTATCAGACGAGCAAGATATAAGAAAAATGGGAGGGTTAGCTAAGGCTCTACCATATACTTGTATAGCAATGTGGATTGGTTCACTTGCTTTAGCAGGTCTTCCTCCATTTGCAGGATTTTTCTCTAAAGACATTATATTAGAAGCTGCATGGGGTCATCATAGTAGTTTAGGGTATTTAGCATTTTATTTAGGACTTATTGCAGCATTTTTAACAGCGTTATATTCATGGAAGATATTATTTATGGTTTTTCATGGAAAAGCTCGTTCTGATATAAGTAAAGCCCATGAATCTCCTTTATATATACTTATACCTTTAAGTATTTTATCTGTTGGTGCTATTATTTCTGGTTGGATAGGCTATGTCATGGTCGATACTCATTATGATTTTTGGCAGGGTTCTATTTTAATATTGGATAGCCATAAAGCTCTTGTAAATGCGCATCATGTTCCTTTATTAGTCAAATTATCTCCAATAATTGTGGCTCTTTTAGGTATTTATTTTGCTTGGTTATTTTATTTAAAAAAAATACATCTTCCAAAAATATATTCTGAAAAATTTCCTAAAATATATAATATTTCTAAAAATAAATTTTGGTTTGATGAAATATATGAGTTTGCTTTAACTAAACCATTAAAAAGTTTAGGAAATATTTTATGGAATAAAGGTGATGTTGGTTTCATAGATAAATTTGGGCCAAATGGTATTGCTTATTTATGCGCTCGTATAGCAAATAAAATTAGATCGTTTCAAAGTGGCTATGTTTATCATTATGCCTTTACAATGTTTTTCGGTATAATTATTATATTTAGTTGGCAATTTCTGATATATTTTGGATTGATATAGCAATGACTAGCTGGCCAATTTTATCATTAATGATATTTATCCCACTTTTTGGTGCTTTTTTTATAAGCCTAATTGACGGTGATGAAAGAACAATTATAAAAAATACTAAAATGGTTGCAATGTGGACTTCCTTAGTAGTATTTATTTTAGCAGTTTTTGTATGGATTAATTTTCCAAATTCTAATGGATTTCATTTTATTGAAGAAGTTAGTTTATTCTCTGCAATAGGCGTTTCTTACAGACTAGGAATAGATGGTATTTCAATGCTTTTTGTAGTGTTGTCTGCATTTCTGGTGCCTATTTGTATTTTAGCGAGTTGGAAATCAATAAAAACAAGAGTTAAAGAATATATGATCCTATTTTTATTATTGGAAACATTAATGATAGGAACATTTTGTGCACTTGATTTATTGTTATTCTATATATTTTTTGAAGCACTGCTCATCCCAATGTTCTTGATTATAGGCATATGGGGTGGTCCTAGGAGAATATATGCTGCATTTAAATTTTTCTTATATACTCTAGCTGGCTCTGTATTATTTTTAATAGCTATAATAATAATGGGATACACATCTGGTACATTTGATATCCGTGAATTAATTACATATAATTTTTCTTATCAGCTTCAACTATTATTATGGCCTGCTTTATTTGCATCATTTGCTGTAAAGACTCCAATGTGGCCTTTTCATACTTGGTTACCAGATGCTCATGTAGAAGCTCCTACAGCTGGATCAGTTATATTAGCAGGTGTATTATTGAAAGTAGGGGGTTATGGTTTTATTCGTTTTTCTATTCCTATGTTACCTAATGCGAGTGAATTTTATGCACCACTAGTTTTTGTACTAGGAGTAATTGCAATTATCTATGCTTCATTGGTTGCCTTAATGCAAACAGACATGAAAAAACTCATTGCTTATTCTTCTGTAGCTCATATGGGATATGTGACTATTGGCTTATTTAGCTTCAGACAAGAAGGAATAGACGGTGCAATTATTCAAATGCTAAGTCACGGATTAGTATCAGCAGCATTATTTCTATGTATAGGTGTTTTATACGACAGAATGCATACCAGGATGATTTCAGATTATGGCGGAATTGTTACTAAAATGCCTAAGTTTGCATTAATATTTATGATATTTACTTTAGCTTCCGTAGGCCTGCCTGGCACTAGTGGTTTTGTGGGAGAAGTTTTAGTATTAATTGCTGCTTATAAAGTTAATGGTTATTTAGCTTTTGCGACTGGTTTAGGAATGGTCTTAGGAGCAGCATATATGTTGTGGCTTTATAAAAGAGTTGTTTTTGGAAAGCTAGAGAATATAAATCTTAAAGAGATTTTAGATTTAGATAAAAGAGAGTTAGTAATATTTATACCTATTATAATAGGCGTATTTTGGTTAGGTATTTATCCTGAAAGCTTTTCAATAGAATTTAGAGAGTCGGTACTAAGCTTAATTAATGCTTTTAACAGTAGAATTATTAATTAGTTATTTGTGGAGGAATAATTGAATTCAATATTAAATATTTTAGATATAAGTATTGCTTTTCCAGAAATATTTCTTTCTCTTTGGCTTCTTGTTTTGATACCTTTAGGAGTTTACTCAGGTGGAAGTAAATTAAATAGACAATCATATTTTTCTATTTTTTCAATATTTGGACTTTTAGGAACATTATTAATATTATTAATGGGAGATCATAGAGCATCATTAGGTTTTTATGATTTAGTTGTTACAGATAGATTAGTTGTTTATTTAAAAT
>Ga0114933_10004508_pt1 | contig 13010 bp, 12 predicted proteins | sample 4SBtaG_FD_89691 | JGI IMG/M metagenome (GOLD analysis project Ga0114933, IMG submission 89691) | Deep subsurface microbial communities from Kolumbo volcano to uncover new lineages of life (NeLLi) - 4SBTROV12_W25 metaG | ecosystem: Environmental > Aquatic > Marine > Volcanic | place: Kolumbo...
TAATAGGCATACCTGCGCATCGCACCTTGCTGATAACGGAGTCAGTGTTATGCAGATTGGGGCAATTCTAGGCCACAAAACTTTAACGATGGTTAATCGATATGCCCACCGTAATACGGCGGGTATGGAGGATGTTATTAATAAGGGGGTGGAATTATGATGGATAAAGGCTTACAAGACGGCATCAAAGAGACTATTGCTTCATCGGTGTTTGTCCCATTTTTTTATCACCGTCCTGTTTTTAGAGGTTAATTAAAAGCGGTTAGACAGGATTATTTACAGTGTCAATTAATCATGAATGATTAAGAGGAGGTCAGTAAACCCAATCCTCATGGCTGACTGGTAGTCTATTAAGCTCCTCTCTGAGGAACCGCCACTTTGGTAGGAAGTTATCCATTAAATTCATAAATCGACTATTGTGTGTGGCTTCCAGTAGGTGGACCATCTCGTGCACGATTATATACTCTAGGTACTCTGGTGGCTTTTTGACTAACTCAGAGTTTAGGCGTATGGTCCCAGCTTCTGGATTACAACTTCCCCATTTTGTCTTCATCTTCTGGACGAAGAACCTGTTTACCGATACCTTCATGCGAGGTTCCCACTTGGTTATTAGTTTAGGGGCAGCTGTCTTTATTAGCTCTCTGTGCCACTGAGCGAAGATCTGTTGCTTCTTCGAGTTGCTTGTCTTAGGTCGAACATAAAGTATTAGTTTGTTCTGATTGAGCTCAATAGCTGGAGGCTCATCTCGCTTGACTGTCTTGAGTAAGTAGCGTTTGCCCCAGATGTAGTGGCTCTCACGGTTTACGTATTCACGAGGAGTTTCTCGTTCCTGCTCAAGGATTTTCTTTTGCTCCTTCTTTATCCAGCTTAGTTTGGATATTGCAAAGATCCTTATTGTATCAAGTTGCATATGCTTCGGTGCTGATATGCGAACCTGCCCTTTGGGGGGGTAAACGCTTAGGTGGATATTCTTGATGTCCTTCTTAATGATAGTGGCCGTGATGCTACCTAGCTTGATAGTTGTGTGCATTAGTATTCTGACTGTTGCTTGATGATGGCAAAGATACGTTCTACCTCGTCGACATCATTATCCAATTGTGGGAGTAGGGCACGTTTGATATTATTCTCTCTCGCTTGATGACCTCGCCAAGAGTCGGGTCTGACATGTTTCACGGTCTCATCTATCTCAAGGGCTAGTGCTAATGTTTTTTCTGGCGGATCGTTTGCATAAGGGGCGTCCTTCAGTCTTAAATTGTCATATAAGGCTCTGCGTCCTGCTGTATCCAGTTCTATAGGGGTTGTGCCGGTGTGACCACGTTGGACCTCATTGGCTAATTCTGCAACCTTCTGTAGAAACTCCTCGTATTCAATGCTTTTAGCTTTGAGGTTCTGGATAACCCCATCAAGCAGGACTGACATCTCTTCATAGTAAGCGGGGTTATTTAAGTGTTCTTCTATGATCTTGCTGCGCACGTTATTGATTATAGTCTCAGCAACTGCGTTCTTGTTCTTCTTGATCCCATCTGGCAGATTATCAACTGCATTCGTGATCCCAGAGTAAACAATTATTTCTAGGAGAGGGGTCTTGTCAAATACGGATATCTTTTCTGATTGGCTGGAGTCAATATAGGTGTCTAGTAAGTGACGCATATCTGCTTCGTAGGCTTTAAGATCTATAGTCTCACCACTGGCATTACGGATCACATTGCGTAGTCTCACATAGCGCTCAACCTCTTGTTTGAGCTGGGCAATCTGGTTGGCGGCATAGCCAGCACCATCTAGCTCATCTGAAATATTCGCATAGGCACGAACGAGTGATGCAATGCCTTTATATAGCGTAACTCTCTGCGGTTGACTCTCTTCTAAATCGCCAGGGACCTCAGTATTGCCACAGAAATACCATATGTGTTCAAGCTCGCCCATGGGGTGTTTTACGGGTTCGCAAAGTGCGTGAAGGGCTTCCCGGGCATTCTCTAGCTTCTCTTGGCCCTTAGCTAGGCGATCTTGAAGTAGGATCCCTGATTTTGTTCCTGTATCAGAATCATCAAGTTCAGATGTATAGACTTGGAGTGCTCCTGTTCCTTTTTCATTTACAAGATTTTTGAAAAGGTCTTTGTAGTCAACGATGTAACCGAAGTCTTTATCTTCTCCATCCAGGCGGTTGGTTCGACATATTGCTTGGAATAGGCCGTGGTCCCGCATCTTCTTATCAATATAGAGATAGGTGCAGCAAGGAGCATCAAAGCCTGTTAGTAGTTTATCTACTACAACTAGAAGCTTCATATGGGCCGGCTGTTTAATGAATAACTGCTTCGCCTGTGTCTCATAGGCTTCAGTTTTGGTCATGTTTCCTGTCGCAACAACACTCTCTAGTAACTCAGTGTAGGTGCTATATATGAACTCCTTGTCTGTTTCACTATTGCCCCCCGTATCTTCTATCGTGATGTCTTGTGCGTGGGGGTTGTATGAAGTGACTACCGCACACTTATCCTTGAATGGGGTTTTCTGGAATAGAGAGAAGTATTTGCAAGCTTCAAAGATGCTTGCTGCGACAAGAATAGCATTGCCACGTTCACTTGAGAGGCGTTGTTTACTTGAGAAGTCCAGGATGATGTCGCTGACTATACGCTCCATGCGAGAGCGGGAACTGAGTACGTTCTGCATGGTGCCCCATTTTTCACGAAGAGCGGCCTTTTGCCAGTCATTGAGTCCCTTGGTTTTGGCCTCAAACCAGGCATCCACTTTGTCAGGTGATCCGAGCCCTTGCTCAATGTCTCGTGCTTCGTAAAGTAGATCGAGAACTACCTCGTCTTCTACAGCCTCATCAAACTTATAGGTATGGATATATCCGCCAAATACTTCCATGCTGGTCTTCTTATCTTCTTTAAGTAGCGGTGTGCCTGTAAACCCAATATAGACGGCATTTGGCATCAAGGCTGTCATTGTTCTGTGAAGTTTGCCGCTTTGAGTTCGGTGGCACTCATCTACAAATACAAAGATATCGCCAACGCTTTGTGTTGGCTTGGACTCCAGCTCTTTGATGATCTCTTCAAAGTTCTCACTGTCCTTGATACCAAACTTGTGGACAAGGGAGCAGAGCAGGCGAGGAGTTGCCTGGTTGAGCTGGGATATTAAATCTTGGCGACTGGTGGTTCTATGGATGTTCTCTCCGGCTTCATGGAAGACTCTATTGATCTGTGCATCCAGTTCATCACGGTCAGTAACAATCACGACACGGGCATTGGGCTTGTTTTCTAATATCCATTTAGCAAGCAATACCATAAGGATACTCTTACCGCTTCCTTGAGTGTGCCAGATGATACCGCCTTGCTGACGGTTGACATGATCCTGTGCGGCCTTAATACCAAAATACTGGTGGACTCTGGGTAGCTTCTTTACCCCTCCATCAAAGAGGATGAAGTCGTGTATTATTTCTATGAGACGCTCTTTTGAGCACATTTTGATGAGGTATTTATCGAGCTTGAAAGTGCTGTTGTCCTGCACATCCTCCTTCCACTGGAGGTAGAACTTCTCTGGTGTTTCGATAGTGCCGTATTTTAGGCCCTCTGTGTCGTTGCCAGCGAAGAGCAACTGTATCGTGCTGTAGAACCACTCATTAAATTCCGTCTGCTGATTGGAAATGTTCTGGCGTATGCCGTCACCGATGGATACACGGCTGTTCTTAAGCTCGATGACACCTATGGCTATACCATTAATATAAAGGACGAGATCTGGGCGTCGTGTATGGTTGCCTTTGAGAGTTACTTCTTCAGCGATAGCAAAGTCATTAGCCTCTGGGTTATCCCAGTTGATGAACTTAACGGTTTCAGCGTTCTCACTTGCAGAGGCTTTTACAGAAGAGCCGTAGCGGAGTAGGGAATAGACTGCCCTGTTATTATCATAGAGGCTGCGGTTTGCATTGCTAGCTTCTGTCCTTAGCTCGTGAATGGCTCTGGTGATGAGCTGATTGTGATAGCCACTTTTTCTTAAATATGTGGTGAGTAGTCTCTCCTCGATATTGCGATTGTCTTCCCGATCCTGCCAGTCGCCAAGGTAGGTGTAGCCGAGCTCTTCTTTAAAGAGTTTAACGATGCGGTTCTGTGTGGCCCGTTCTGGTTTTCCTATGTGGTCGCTCATAGCTCTTCTTTTGTTAATTTGAAGCTTATCTGATATCGGTAGAACTCTATGCCCTGTGTTACCTTGAGAGCTCTGCGGATGCGTAGGTCATCTTCGAGTGCAATGATGACACCTTTTACTGTTTGCTCAGGCTCTGCCAGCTCATCTAGAACATAACCCATGTAGCGTTGAATCTGTCCTACTACAGAGTCACTAGCTCGGCCTTTCTTGAGCTCAACTATGAGCAGGGTCTTCTTATCCTTGCTTATTGCGAGGATATCCAAGGGGCCCGTGTCGCTGGGGTATTGCTGTCCTACTAGCTCACCATCTTCTTCGAATATATCATAGTCTTTGCCGAGTGCTGTGCTTTGCCAGTTTTTGACAAGGAAGTCCTCAAGGTGCTTTTCTAGGGCAAAGACTGTGGGGTCTTCGATTGTTGTATCTGTAGCGATAATGGGAGAGGCCGTTTCACCTTTAATGAGTAGTTTCAGTTCGTCGCTATATTTAGTGATATTGCTAACGGTTCCAATTGAACCCGCAGAATTGCGAAGTGCAGCAGACATTTCATCACGGCGGATCTTGGTCGAGAGCCATTGTACGGTGCGTCGGTGGGGTAGAATCTTGCTAGGATGGTAGACGTAGGGTTCAGTGACTTCACCAACCCAATAGGTCCCTATACCATCAGGGCACAACACGATATCGCCTTCGCGTATGCCCTTGCAAACAGTAAACAGGAAGCCACAGGCAAGGCCAGCTGCAACCTTTGACTTCTCAGGGTGTACTTCTAGCCATATAGGACGGAACTGCTTGTTAAAGTCCTGCCATTGCTCTGGAAGGTTATTGCTGAGGTCTTGGCGTATGCTGAAGTCTGCGCCAATAAAGTTACCAGCGAAACACTCTGCGGAGTGAACGCTCTTTGCGCCTAGCATTATGCGGTAGTAACTTTTCATATAAGTCTGATCTTTCCTGTTAGTAGATTATGCATCATGCCTTGCTTGACTTGGCGAGCTTTGGATAGTTTGGCATTGAGGGAATCTAGTTCGCTGTCCATGTCCGTGAGAACTTTAGTTATCTCGTATTGCTCTTTAATATCCGTTGGAAGTCGTAGTAGGAATTTAGCCATACCAGAACCATACAGATGAAAGACTGTAATGCCTGTCACTAACTGCATTATTTGTTTTCGAGATTGCCTAATGACGAAACTAAGAAATGGTCCAGATAATTTACTAGTTTCAGGACGAATAACTAAAACATCACCTCCAATAATAACTTTGTCTTCCATTATGCAACTTGCAGTTGCTAACCCGTTGGGGGTTACATCTGAAGTCGGCATTAGGACATCGCTTTCTTTTGAATGAAATAGATTACTGGATATATTAGTTTTGTTTCGGATTGTTGTAATTATTGCAGGATGCTTAGTAAATAATTCGCCATAGTGTATGCATTTTGTTGAGCCATAAGAGTCTAGATCACTCTTCGGAAGTCCTTTCCCTTTATAGAAGGTCGCTACGTTCCCTAGCTGGGCATTAACCCAGCCTTCCTCAAACCCAGGTAAGCGCTTCTTGCCAGTGAGTAGTTCCTGCATAGCGCCTTGTTTGATTTGGCGCTTTTTGGCGATGAGTTGCTCAAGTGATTCAATAAGGGCATCTGCATCGGAGAGTGCCTTGGCGATGGCTTCTTGTTCTTCCTTTGTTGGGGGAAGGGGGATCATAATTAGCTTAAGGTTGCTTTTTGAGACTCCATACACTTTTAGTCCGGTGGCTAGACGATCAAATTGAGTCTTGATGAGGTTGTTTGAATGTAGGTATGCTTTGTATCCGTTGGCTATGACGCCTTTGCAGCGGAGTAGAAATGTATGTAAGCCTGATATCGCTTTCTGGTCATTTAGATTTCTGACTTCAACACATTTTCCAATGCCGATATAGTCCTCTGAGGCATCCGCCATTATTAGATCACCTTCCTTCACATGAGGGTACGCCTTTACTTTGTCGTGAGATATTCTAGGTAGACTTGTTTGGTTAAAGTCTAAGAAATGGTTCCACTGAGTGTGAATGTCGCCATAATGTATATACCCACAATCACCTACAGTGCTTATCTCTGCCCTTGAATATGTAGCGCTAGTCATAAAGGCAAAGGCTTTATCGAAACTCACTAGTTCCCAATCCTCAGGAATCAACCCAACCTCGGTTTGCTTGTAGCCTTCTTTTACTTCCATGAGAACCCCATCTTTTCTAGGTGAGCATCTACCTTCTTTTCTAGGGCAGCTACTTTATCTGTAGCCACAGACAGTGAAGTCTCATAACGTTCAGACAGTTCTTTGACTCGTTGCGTGAGTGCCTGGCTGATACGGTCAAGTTCCCCATGGATGGCAGTTGAAAGAGCTCCTAGCCATTTGTCATCTACAACAAGAGTCTTAATCTCATCCTCTGATAGCTCTGGGTATTTATTTAACGCAAGTGAATCAAGTTCAGCTTCAGCCTCCTTGATGGCCTTCTTGAGACTTGCTTGCTGAGTGTTTAGCTTCTTCCACGTTTTAAAAACGGCAATGTCCTCTTTGGGTGCAGAGCCTGCCTTAATCGCTTTATCTACAGCTGCCTTGTTGATCTTTTCCAAGTCGGAGAAGGCGCCGTCATCTCCACCATGCTCTTCTTCCAGCTCAGAGGATTCAGATGTAGCTGACTCTAGGTCGGCTTGAAGTTGATTAATAGCTTCCTCTTGCCCTGAGAAGTATCTGGAGATAATCAGGCTTCGTGGAATCAAGTCGCATGTCCAGCCCTTGTCCTTCTCTTTGCCTTTCTTATCCTTCTCGATGATACGGCTAGTCTCAGCCTTCCAACCATCTGCTGCAATCAAGTAACAGTCATCTTGCATAGTCTCAGCCCAGTAGTCCATGAGGTGCTGATAGACGTCATACTTACTGATCAGTTGTTTGCCTGTGTAATGCTCAAGTAGGCCTTCACCTAACTCATCAATAATAGTCTTTGGCTTGCATTCTGCGTTTAACGCCTTGAGCGTAGTAGCAGTCTTGCCAGACCAGTCAGTGAACAGAGCTTCCATCTTGCTTATAAAGCCTGCGAACTCTTCATGCTCATAGATGGTGGGTTTGATAGCAGACTTATCTACTGTAAGACTTACATAGCCTTCTCGTAGGTCATTGAATAAAGTCTTCTGTAGGTTAGGGCATACTGACCAATAATCCTTTAGACCTTCTAAGTCTGATCTAGGGATGCCTCCACGTAAGTGTCCTTCAATATCCTGTATGTCCTCAGCTTCTTGGCTATCAATGTAGCGAGGGATGTTTAAGTTGAACTCGTTCTTCTCAATCTCATCAAGGCTGATCATGCGAGCATATTTGGGCTTATCGGTCTGCTTGCTGAAAGTATCAACAATCTCATGGATATCCATGTCTCGTAAGCGGTTCTTGTTACCGTCTTTCATGAAGCCCTTGGAGGCATCAATCATAAAGATACCTTTGCGAGCTGTAGCGCCTTCTTTATCTATTAGGATAATACAGGCAGGGATACCGGTTCCGTAGAAGAGGTTCGCTGGTAGACCGATGACGCCCTTGATGTATCCCTTACGGATAAGGTTCTTGCGGATCTCAGCTTCTGCATTGCCACGGAAGAGGATGCCATGGGGTAGGATACAAGCTCCTTTGCCCTTGCTTTTAAGGGAACGGATAATATGGAGTAGGTAAGCGTAATCGCCTTGTTTTCCGGGTGGGACACCAAAACTGAAGCGCTCATACTCGTCATTTAATGGGTCGATCCCTGTGCTCCATCTCTTATCACTAAAAGGAGGATTGGCTACGACATAGTCAAAGGTCTTTAGCTGGTCACCGTCTTTAAAGAGTGGGTTTGCAAGGGTGTTCCCTTGTTTGATCTCAGCTGTTGGGTTGTCATGGAGGATCATGTTCATGCGCGCCAAGCCGGAGGTCGCTGAATCCATTTCCTGCCCATACAGGGTGACGGCTGCTTCAGCCTCGTCACCTACTTTTAGGAGTAGTGAACCAGATCCGCAAGTAGGGTCATAGACAGTAGAATTGGCAGTTGTAGTATCACCACTGATACCGATAACCTGTGAGAGAATACGACTTACTTCGGAAGGGGTGTAGAACTGTCCTTTGCTTTTGCCGCTCTCAGAGGCGAAGTGACGCATCAGATACTCGTATGCATCACCCAAGATATCATCACCTTGAGCCTTGTTACTAGAGAAGTCTAATGCAGGGTTCTCAAAGATGGCTATGAGGTTGCCTAGTTTTTCAACCATCTCCTTGCCCTTGCCAAGCTTGGTGGAGTCGTTAAAGTCTGGCATATCTGACAGCTCATTGGCCTCTCCTAGTGGAGCGATGATCTTCTTATTGATCTGGTCTCCAATGTCTGTCGCTCCTTTGAGTGCGACCATATCTTTGAAGCTTGCACCTTTGGGAATGGTGATAGGTGCGAAGGGGACGTTTGCATACTTGTCGCTGACGTATTTGATAAAGAGTAGCACCAAGACATAGTCTTTGTATTGTGAGGCATCCATGCCGCCCCTGAGTTCATCGCAGCTCGCCCAAAGCGAGGAGTAGAGTTCTGATTTCTTAATAGCCATAATTATTTATTCTTAAAATAGTTGTTTACATGCTCTACCAACTCGGCGCCAAGGGACTTCTTATGCTCTAGGGCATTGAGGTCATTGGGGAATAGCATCCATGAGGTTTGCTCTGTGTAATCTAATTCACTGGAACAGTCGGCATCCTTGTGAAGTATGTCGTCGATATTCTTGAAGGCTTGTTCAAGCATCCTTATTGGTCCTAATTTCGCCATTTAATTAATGTCAGTCTATAACAAAAAGATTAAGTGTGGAATTAGGGGGCAGATAACGCCCCCTAATTATGGGCATTATTCTAAGACAAAATTAGTAGCAAGCCACGGCGGTATTTTGGCTAGTTCATCAAGCATTAAGGTGTTTGGGTCTCCAAAACGCTGGGTCACGCAGTGGTAGGTAAAATCTTTTGGGATGCGATTAGCAATATCTGCAGATGTACAATACTCTTTGATGCATATGAGCATTATGATGCGTATTTTTATTGCAGGTGTTAATTGATTTAATAGTGATTCTTTTAAAGAGTCAATATAATCGTGTTGGCTGCTGCCAACATTAAGTGTATTTCTTAACATTTTTAAAACCTTTTGAAGTCTGTGTTTTAAGTTATTCGTTCAACAGTACCTTCACCCCCTTGAAAGATGGGGGAAGCGGAAACGAATGTTTAGCGTAAAATTCCTTTACGCTAATTTCATAATACCATGTTTCTTTTATTTTTAGATTAAAAGCCTAGTTTTTTTTAAGTGTTAATAGATTCAACGGTTTGCATTAGTGCAAATCACTTTGGTCATCAATTAAATTGCCATTTTTGGCTAATTCACTCAAATAAATACAGTAAATTCTGTCAGCTAGTGCAATACCAAATGGTAGTCCAGTGACATTAAAATCAGATATTTGGTATTGGAAAGACTCGTTTGATATTTCTAGCAAATCAAGAGTTTCTGTGAAAATCTCAGTGCACATGATTGTGCGTTCCATTAATTGCGTACGTGTGACTGGGGTTCCATCAAGTAAGCCTAATATGTCATTTTTAGGGTTCATTTGTTACCTCATTTATTGAGACAACACCTTTGGTTGTCGGGTTAAAAAAGAACACGCGCCAATACGATTCGTGTTCCAATAAAGCTGACTTATGGTCGTTCTAAATCATCCAGTTGTTGCTTAAAATTGTGTACATTGAAAACAATTTCAGGTTTATTCGGGATTGGTGGGCCAGTGAATAATTGTTTGATAATTATAAATTCCTCATAAAATAAGACGGCTTCACCAGTGCTGTCTTCTCCAATTTGATCTAGGATAAAAGTTTTTGGGTGTTGACAATTAATCTTGTGAAGCCAAGGGTGGTTTTTAAAGAATTTAATTATTAAACCATTAATTTCTAGGGCAAGTTGACTGGGTGAGAAGCTTTCTTGAATGAATTTATTTTCACATTCTTGGCTAAACGAATCATTAGTTTGAGATGTGTCCACGTAATGTAAAATATTTTCACAGGGTTTTCCATGATTTAGTTCAACAACAACCTTGGAGTTTAATTCCTCTATGAGTTGCTTGGTTAGTGTTTCAAAAAAAATGGGTTTCCAATAAAGATTCTGTTCCATCGCCAATCGCAATCGTTTTGCAAAACCTTCTTTGACTAAGATATCTGCATATTTTTGTTCTGTTTGTTGCTTGGATTTTTTGCGTTTTGCACGTACTTCCACTATAGATTTCTTGAGGGATGCTTTTTCTTTGTCAAAGTTATGTACTTGTTTGCTAACTTCCTCATTCTTGAAAAGATACCCCATGGGTTCGTCTTGCAGTTGCGATAAAACGGTATGGAATTGCTTTAATAACGCATCGGCACAATCTTCATTGAAGGTGTCGTTGATGGCACCTACTTTAACTAGATGTTCTTTTTCCCACCACGTTGTTTTTATTGGTTCGGGTGTGTGACCTAAAATAGCGGCTAAAGATTTTAGTCGATTTATGTCTACAAATTTAAACGATTGTTTTGTAGGTTGGGGTAAAGAGGAAGCCACTTTAGACACGTTGTGAATTGTGTTTATTAATTTAGGCCAGTTCAAAAATACATTTTTGTTTTTTTCTATTAAAAAATCAGGACTAAAAGTGAGGGTGTTACTAACTTCTTCATGAAAACTATCAAATTCATTGATTAAAAATGTTGTCAAAAATAGCACAAAAGTATCTTTACTCTGTAAAAGTATTTTTTCGACATTATTTAGTTCGGTTCTTAATTTTTTTTCTACATCCAATTGAAGTTCATGAATTAATTTTTCATCTGTTAGGTTTGAACTGCTCGTCGGGTAATGAAAGTCAATGTGTGTTTCATTTTTTAGACAGTTAACTAGGATGGATTGTTGTATTGCACTAGCAGCCCATTTATTGGGGACTAAATCAAGACTAAGTTTTAAATAATGACTATTCGTATTATGTTTGCGTTGATATTCAACTAGAGATTCTTCGGAAAATATAACGCGGACTTTATGGGTGATATCTCGTAACTTTGGTATTCCTTTTTTTGAGGAAACATTAAGAGGTTTGAGCGAGAGCTTATCTCGGCTGGATGTTGACATGTATTTTCTCCTTTAAGCACAACTTTAGTGCCTAGATTTTTCAAATTATGACTGCACGGTATCGGTTTACAAAATACCTACGTCGAAGTAAATCCTACCACATAAAATAACTTGTGCTAATTCAAATTTAAATTCTTTTTTGAATCAATAGTGCTCTCACCGGAATTTGTAATTTGTTGCAGAGTAGCGAGATTTAAATGGGAAAGTCAGCTACCATTAAACTATCAATCATGATAGGTGTTAGTGCTTGTGTCATATTGTTCATTATTGCATTTATAGAAGCGGGTTATTGCGTTATGAGGTTATGGCCGATGGAGCTTATAAATCATAAAAACTGTTGCCTTATTAAATAATCGAATGGTAAGCCACTCAGTGGCTAGATTATTGTAGGGTTCAAATTTGGGTTAGTGTTTACTTACCTGAGGGGTTAAATCAACGTTCGAAATGGAGAGTTCTGTTGGTGAGCTTGAAGTAAAAGAAAAATATTATTTGGAATTAAAGGCTACAAAGTCATGGTGAATTTATATCAAAATCTGTTTCCTTTCCAAGAAATAGGCGATGCATTGACAGGATGGTCAAAAGAATTAAAGTGGCGGGATGACGGTTTTAGTTGGCAAACCCCATTGGGACAATCAGAGCTAACGTTTCAGCCCGCCTCAGTGGAGACTTTAGATCGGTTAAAGATTGTGGGGTTTGTCTCCACAAAGCATCAAATGTCGGTGAAATATAACGACATGTTTACAGTCCGATCGACGGCCATATTTAACAGATTGACCTCTCTGAGTTCAATTTTTCCAGGCGGTGATAAAACGGGTCCTTTTGTTATGAATCGTATCGCAATCTTTCAAGGTAATGAAGATGCAGGTAATCAGCTTTATGCTCCACTTATTGCGACTGAAGCATATATGCAGCCCACACTTGCAGTTGCGATTGCTACAAATCGTTTAGATCAAGGACCTGCTTTCTTTGGATTGGGAAACACTGATGTGTCACCTCCTTATACAAAGGAAGAATTTGATGCTATTGCTCAAAGCTTTCGAGCGCAGGGTTTCTTTGCTAATTTTAGTTCTGAAGGCATGGTAGTTGAATTTCCATGGGACCATGGAGCAATAAGTTCTATGGCTCATCATTTCGGGTTAACTGATGGGGAAGGAGGTACGGTCTTATGCTCACTTGCTGTCGGTGAAAAACATCCTAACCTAGGTTCGGGGTTGCTATGTACCCTTAGATTGCCTATTAATTTTGTAAGCGATGATCAGTTGGCAAGCGTTGTTAATTGGTTAAACACTTTTGAACGACAGTCGGCTGATATGCCTCCTTTTTTGGGATCATGGTGTGCTGATCATCAGCTTAAGTGTCCTACCTTTGTCACATTTTTCCCAAATGAATTATGTTTACCAGGATTGCCAATGACGGTTGCTAACTGGATGGGTCATCGTGGGTTTCGGATTAAAGCGGCGTTACTCCATCTGGCGGAATCGCTCAACACATGACTTTTTATTTACCCAATAGCTTTACCGAGGCCCAATATGTTTTTCAAATTGAGATAATAAAAAAGACGCACCCCAACTCTTGTCAGGATGCGCCTCGCTTTAATTTTAGAGAAGTGTGTAATGCTGTCACTACGCTACACAATAATTAAAGTAGTTGGCTCTAATTCATTTACAAGTATCATATTTCAATATTCCAAGAATAAATTCAAAGCATATGAAAGCAGTTTATTTATTAGCGGCA
>Ga0114933_10004509_pt1 | contig 13009 bp, 10 predicted proteins | sample 4SBtaG_FD_89691 | JGI IMG/M metagenome (GOLD analysis project Ga0114933, IMG submission 89691) | Deep subsurface microbial communities from Kolumbo volcano to uncover new lineages of life (NeLLi) - 4SBTROV12_W25 metaG | ecosystem: Environmental > Aquatic > Marine > Volcanic | place: Kolumbo...
ACCAGAAGCAGCATTTCTAGGGTTGGCTAATAAAGGTTGGTTTTGATCCATTCGTTCTTTGTTAATAGAATTGAAGGCTTTCAATGGCATGTACACTTCTCCCCTAACTTCTAAGCGCCCAGGAAGGGGGTGTGTCAGAGATAATGGTATTGATTTTATAGTCCTCAAATTAGTTGTTACATCTTCCCCTACTAAACCATTACCTCTGGTTGAACCTTGAATAAAGATTCCATTTTCGTATATTAAGCTGATTGCTAGGCCATCTATTTTAAGTTCTGCGGAGAAACTTAGGTTGGTGTCATCTAAGAGATTGTGTGCTCTTTGTTCCCATTCTAGAAGCCCTGTGTAATCAAATGTATTAGCTAAGCTCAGCATCGGAACTGTGTGATTAACAGAATTAAATTGGTCTGAGGCTTCTCCTCCTACCCTTTGTGTTGGAGAGTCACTGGTTACGAGTTCTGGATAGGCGTTTTCTATTCGCTTTAATTCAATTATTAGTTGGTCATATTGGGAATCAGATATTAAAGACTGGTTTAATACATAATAATTGTAATCGTGATCTCTTATTTGACCCTTTAAGTCATTCAGTTTTTGTATGTGATGCTCCATTGGTGTTACTTCCTAATAGAATCAATGTACACAGTATAAATCCTTTGATATCCTTATTTAAATATTTTGATAAAGCAAATTTTGTTATTCAAAAGCAGTGGAGAATGGAAATGAGTATGACATCTAATGAAACGAGAACACAAATCGTGAACATGGTAAAGGATTTTGTTAAAAGAGATGTTGAACCAATCGCAGCTGAAATGGATAAGAATGATGAAGTCCCATTTGAATTAATAGACACCATGAAAGACTTAGGTCTTTTTGGAATAACTGTACCAGAAGAATATGGTGGCATGGGGTTAGACTACACTACTTTTGCGATGATATTTGAAGAACTTAGTAAAGGTTTTATGAGTATCAGTGGAGTGATAGGTACCCACCACATACTTACGTATGTCTTGACTCATTTTGGTACTGAGGCGCAAAAGAAACAGTTTCTACCCGACTTAGCTTCTGGAGTTAAAAGAGGTGGGCTAGCGTTGACTGAACCAGGTGGAGGTACAGATGTTGCTAGTTTGAAAACTAAAGCCGAGAAAGACGGTGAGGAATACGTTGTTAATGGCTCAAAAATGTTTATAACAAATGCAAGGCACGGTGATATGTTTTGTCTTTTAGCTCGTACTGATCCAGATCCAGATTCCAAACATAGGGGATTGACAGCTTTTGTAATGGAAAAAGGAGAAGGATTTAGGATTGGGAGAGATTTAGATAAATTAGGATACAGGGGCTTGGATACTTGTGAAATATTTTTTGATAACTTGAGAGTGCCAGAGGATAATGTTATTGGGGGGGTAGAAGGACAAGGGTTTTCTCAGGTGATGAGTGGATTAGAGACTGGAAGAATAAATGTAGCGGCAAGGGCAGTAGGTGTTGCTCAAGCTGCTTTTGATGCTGCGATCAAATATTCACAGCAGCGATATAGTTTTGGTGCACCGCTATCAGATACACAGATTATTCAAACCAAATTAGCTGATATGGCTACTAAGATTCAGGCAGCAAGATTGCTTACGTATGATGCTGCTGAGAAAAAAGATTTGGGTGAAAGGTCTGATGCAGAATCAGGGATGGCCAAACTATATGCAAGTGAAATATGCCAAGAAGTTGCAATGGATGCTATGAGGATTCACGGAGGTTATGGGTTTATTAAAGACTTACCAGTAGAAAGATATTATAGAGACGCCCCGCTTATGATCATTGGTGAAGGAACTAATGAGATCCTTAAAATAGTCATAGCGAGGCAACTCCTAAAGCGACCGGAATATCAAATTAGTTAATTCTAGTCTTTGAATTCTGATTCGATAGGATTGAAAGTAACCCGTAGCATTTCAGAATCTGATTCATTTCTCCATTGGTGGTGAACATTACCTGGTACTAGGATTCCATCTCCTTCTACCACTTTGTAGTCTTTACCGCCGCAGTTAATAATACCTTCTCCAGAAAGTATATACACGACATGCTCCCAAGGGTGGATATGCCCGCCTGTGTCTGCGTGACTCACGGATCCTGGTTTCATTGCGCCGTTGTATAGCATTACATAGTTTAAGGCTCCTTCAGGGCTGCCAATAAGTACGTTCCCACCGTCAAGGGTGGAGCAGTTTCTTATAGTTGGTTTTTCTCCAGTTCCTCCACCCTGCTTGGTAGAACCACCAGATTGTGCTGCTATCAATGGATTAACTTCTACTCTGCTGAGGGTACCTGTTCCACTATCGTTGATTGTGTAATGATCAACGTTAGGTGGTATGAATAACCCGTCACCTGCTTGAACAGGATATTCAACACCATCGCAATGTAATGTTCCTTTGCCAGAAATTATATACACTTCGTGTTCCCATTCATGGATATGGTGAGGGCTTGTTTCCCCGTGTTCAAATTGTGAATAGGTCAGTGTACATGTAGGTGGATTTTCATCAAGAAAGACTAATCGTGCAGGGGTTCCATCGTTTTTATTTTTTATTAAAGGCTCCATAGTTATACTCCATTTCTAGTGTTGATTATTCGTGATGTTAACATAATGCTAAGATTAACTCATCATTTTCTTTACTGATTCAATTACTTCTGTAGAAGCTGGATCAACATTCTTTAGGATTCCAAGATAAAAACTTGTGTAGTCAGACAATGTCATCATACACATGATTTGTTCTAATTTATTTGAGAATTCTGATTTAATAAAATGATGTTTTATACCATTGTCAGATAATACTTTTTCTAGGGTTGAATAACGTTTTTGCAACCATGTTGGGTTTTGCTTGGGTTCTATAACCAGTACAAATAAATTGGAGTTAAATGATTCATATTCCTGCACTGATTCAATAGTGTTGTGAAATAATTCTGGTATGTAGTCATTCAAACACATCGATTTGGAATTTTCATTTATCTGAGTTTTCCATCGGAGAGTCATCCCTTTAAATAATCCTCCCCCATAAATGCATGGAAACTTATTTTGAAGTTGAATCGCCAATTGCTTTGCTAAATTATTGGGGATGGTACTCTCCATTGCATATTCAGTGATGCATCGATTTACTGAGGTTAACGTATCCTGTATTTCTAATTTATCTAAAGTTGCTAAATTTAATAAAACGAATAATCGGATCAATATTAAAAAATGATAGGGGACTACGCTCCTGGGCTCCCCCGTAACGTCCATTTTAATTAGAGGTATATTGTGATTTTTAGCTAAGGATTCTAATTTGCCGCCACCAGTTACCACTACAATTCTACATCCCGCTTCATATCCTTTGTGAAATACAGAGATGCTTTCTTCGGTATTGCCTGAGAAACTATTGACTACTAAAAGGGTTTGGGATGATGGGGTATATGGTAATTCGGGTTCACGAATCACTGTAGTAGGGATGGTGGCATTTCCTCCAATGTAGTCATTTAGTAAATCAGATGCAATAGCTGAACCTCCCATGCCTGCTAATATTACATCTGATGGTGCGTCTGTATTCTGTAGAGATATAGATGTTTCAAACACTGCATTTAGCATGGCTGTTGTATTAGCAATCCTGTCTGACATATTGGTTACATCAATATTTTTTATGTAATTCAGGTTATCTAATATATGATTGGTACTCATTTTGTACGTTCCTTGGTAGGTTTGTCCCATTTTGCTGCTATCGTGTTTAATATAGATTTAAAGATTATGTATGTGTCTCGTTTGAAGCTAATATTACTCATGTATTCTAGGTCGTATTTCAATTTATATTCTGGTTCAAGGTCATAAGCACCTTTTATTTGAGCGATGCCCGTTAACCCCGGTTTTATAGCAAGTCGCTGGTCAAAATCCGGTATTTTATTTTTGAATTGTTCATGTAATTCTGGACGTTCTGCTCTGGGACCTACCAAAGACATATCGTTTTTCAGTATGTTAAAAACTTGAGGGAGTTCATCAAGAGCGGTTAATCTAAGTATTTTCCCTACCTTTGTAATACGTAGATCAGCTTTGCTAGCCCATACGGGCCCAGATTGTTCGGCGTTCACTATCATGGTGCGAAATTTATATATTTTGAATAATTTCCCATCTTTACCGATTCTTATTTGTGTGTAAAATATTGGTCCTTTGTCTTCCACCCATATACACACTGGTATGATGACCCAGATTAGTAGCCAGATCAATGGCAATGGGGGAATTATGTGTGCTGATATAACGATTAGTAAGTCTAAAGGCCTTTTATATCTTGGATACTTGACCAATTTATATCTCTACGAATTCATTGAAGGGCTGATGTAGTATTTTACTGACAATTCTCTGAGAGGCTAATCCATCGCCATAAGGATTAGATTGCTTGATATATTTCTGATATTCAGATTGATGTTCGATTACTTTAGAGGTTTGATTAATGATATTGGTCTTATCTGTGCCTAACATTAGTCCCACCCCTTTTTCCACACCTTCCGTACGTTCAGTTTGGTTACGTAATATGAAAACTGGTGTTTTTAATGTGGGCGCTTCTTCTTGTATTCCACCTGAATCAGTGATGATCAAGAAACAATGTTTAAGAACTTGTATAAAGTCGAAATAGTTAAGAGGATCTATTAATGAAATATTTTTTATTCCCTGCAAATCTTTGTAAACTTTTGATTGCACATTGGGGTTAGGGTGGACTGGGTAGATGACATGAATGTCTTCTGTATATTTGCTGGCTAAAGATTTCAGAGCTTCACAAATTGACTCTAAGGGTCTTCCAAAATTTTCCCTTCGATGAGCCGTCACCATAATTATCTTATTGTTTAGATGTGCTACTTTGAGTACATCTTTCACGTGATCCGATTCATCAGCGCTGGAAGCTATTCGGAGAGCATCTATTACTGTGTTTCCAGTTACGATTACATCTTCGTTAGAGATTCCTTCTGACACCAAATTGCTTTTAGCACTTAAAGTCGGCGCAAAATGTAGATCTGTTATTTTACTGATGAGTTGGCGATTAATTTCTTCTGGGTACGGCTCTAATTTATTATAAGTTCTAAGGCCTGCTTCAACATGCGCTACTCTTACACCGTTATAAAATCCTGACAATGCTGCAGATAAAGCCGTTGATGTGTCCCCTTGTACTAATATCCAGTCGAAAGGTTTTTGCCTTAATATTTCACTTATTCCCGCCAATGATCTACTGAAAATTTCATCCAAGGTTTGATTTTTGGACATTAGGTCTAGATCATAATTTGGAGTTATTTCGAAATTGATTAGAACGTCATCTAAGAGAGCACGATGTTGAGCTGTTACGCATACTTCTACATTTACATCCTTAGGGTATTTTTGAAACTCCAATATTGTAGGAGCGAGTTTAATCGCCTCGGGTCTAGTTCCGATTGCAACTAGTATATTCAGCATTATGAGAGGTTAGTTACTTATCTCTCTAACGGCTGAAGATGCTCCAGGTCCAAACTGTGCAACCTTATCTATAAGATCCCAGTTTTGGTTGAACCAATCTACCGTATTAGAGATTCCTTCTGTGAATTCTGTGTGAGGTTGGTATCCTATCAAGTTATTGGCTTTATCTATGGATGCTAAAAGACGGGATTTAGTGTCCCAATTTCTTCTCTTGGCGAAAGTTATACCTGCTGTATTACCTGTTAATTCATTAATCAAATTTGCCAGATCAATAATTTGAGTTTCCTTTCCTGACGCAAGATTAAATTCTTCTCCAATTGCTTCTTCATGAATCCCTGATGCTAGAAGCCCATTTGCAATGTCAGTTACATATGTGAAATCGCGGGTCTCCTCTCCGTTGCCGGTTATAGGAAGAGGTAAACCTTTTAGAGCCCAGTAAATGAAATTAGGTATGACGTTATGGTATTGTCCTGGAATTTCTCCAGGCCCATAAGAATTAAAAAATCTCGGCTTAACGATTTTTAATTGATGATGGTTGAAATAATAATTACAATACAATTCACCGAGCATTTTTGTAATTTGGTACGGTGAGCTTAAATGCATAGACATAAAAGATTCGGTCAGTGGCAGAGGCGAATCGCTCCCATAGATTGAGCATCCAGATGAAGCATATATAAATCTATCTATCCCTGTTAAAGCTGAATATTCCAGCAACTTTAAAGTTCCTTTGCCATTGATGTCCAGATCCCATTCTGGGTGGTCTACAGAATTTTGGTTCGCAAAGAGCGCTGCTAGATGAAATATCACATCTGGTTTTTCATTAAATACTCTCTTGAGAATAACTTCGTCTAATATGTCCCCATTTACGAAAAGTAGATTAGAAGTGGATGGTAAATTCCAGCTTTGCCCTGAAGATAGGTTGTCGAGCACAATAACTTCCGCACCTTGATCAAGTAGTGCTTTTGTTAAATTGGAGCCTATTGCGCCAGCTCCTCCGGTTACTAAAATTCTCTTATTTTTGTATTCTGGATAGTTCATAATAATCCCTTGCAGATTGTCATTTTACTAAGGTAGCAAAAAGTTCTTGATATTTGATAGTAGCGTTAGATACATTCAAATGGTTTTTTATATAATTTAAGCCATTTTTGCCTAATTCCTCTCTCAGATCATCATTGTCAACGAGCCGAATTACTGATTCTGCTAATTGACTATGGTTCTCAGGAGATATGTTTATTCCGCATTTTATTTTCTCAACTAACTTAGGTGCATCTCCAGATGATTCCATAGAACATATTACAGGTATTCCAGATGCCATTATGGAGTATATTTTTGAAGGGACGACAGGGGTTTTCACTACAGACTTTAAAGTAGCTAGTCCAAGTTTAGAATTTGTCAAAATAGTCTCATATTCATTACGCGGTAGCATGGGCAATAGTTTTATATTATCTAGCTGAAAGTCTTCTATTGAGTTACAAAGAGATTCTTTTTGGGCACCATCTCCTACAATCACCCATACAATGTCAGTACGAGCAATGGTTAATTTAGCCGCATTGATAATTATGTCTAAGTCTTGAGAGTGCCCTAATACTCCACCAAATGTAATTAAATTAGAACCGAGGAGAGAGTGTTTATTTAATGTTTCATTGACTGTATTGTGACGAATACTATCAGGTAAATTAACCCAGTTTTCTATTATGGTTATTTTGTCCTTGGATGCTCCGTGAAATTGTACATGCTCAAGATTCCCTTCGGACATTACGGTGATGTGGTCTGAATGTTGATAACAAAATACTTCTAGATTTTTGAAAATTTGTATAAGTGAAGGGTTTTTTAACATCCCGAGGTCAATAATGCTTTGAGGTACAAGGTCTTGTATGTTGAGCACTACTTTGGTTCCTTTGAGTCTACTATTAAGTATTCCGGCTAAGCATAATGGTAAAGGAGGGGAATATACTAAACACACATCATGCTTTTTTATAAACAATGATACTAATGATAGAGCAATAGATACCCAAATTTGCCATAATCCTCGGCCTATCCTGAATATCCCTTCAAACCTAGGGCATCTTATTCTATGGATTGTGAGGCCATTGATTCTTTCTGTAGCCCACATTTTTTTCTTGTACTTGTCTAAATTACCTGTTGCGTGATACTGAGGAATAGTGGTGAGTACAGTCACTTTGTCCCCGTTTTCGGATAGATTGGTTGCTAAATCGTGGAACAAGTTGGCTGCCGAACCATTATCAGGAGGGAAATAGGCTGTTATTAATAGTATGTTCACTTGAGCAGTTTTTCGAATGATGACAACATTTGATTTTCGCCGGTTAGAATCGATGTTTCTATCGCAAAGCTTGTTAGGGTGGTGTTGATGGGATCTAAGGTAGTAGATTTATTGATATTTGAACGTGTGATGGCATTATAAAGGTAAGTGAGCTGGTTTCTATGTCCTCTGTCGGTGGATAGCCAACTGGAGATACTTTTGGTGGATGATTGTGAAGTCATAGTAGCTTTTTTGAAATTATCTATGGAAACAACGGTTCCTCCGCAATAGATTTCAATATGCTCTCGTCGATGCCTTCGATTGCCTGATGTGACATAAGTAATATTAATGATAGAACCGGAGGTCATTTTCAAGTTGATAACGTAATCACCCGTAGAAGAGCCAACTTGGTAAGCGAATGCTGAGGACACTAAAGAATCAGTAAAAAATTGCGCGAGGTCAATAAAATGACAGATCTCTCCAATTATCCGGCCTCCTTGACTAGTCTGGTCTGCCCAACTATTTGGATTCAAATTACCAGCATTTACTATCATATTAATAGTGAGAGGAGTGTTAGAAGGAAGTTGTTTTTTAGCCCAGTTCGAAAACTTTGAAAAGCGCCTGTTAAAACCTACCATCAGAACGGGTTTATCATCTTCATTGAAAGATTCATGTAAGGTATTGATAGTTTTCAGTTCTTCTAAGTTTAATGCTAGGGGTTTTTCCACGAAAACGTGTTTTTTTGCTCGCAGGCATTCTTGCACTAAATAGGCGTGTGAATCATGTCTTGTTAAGATTATAGCTAGTTCTATTTTGGGATTTTGAATTATTTCTGAATGGTTAGTACTGCTCGCTTCGAAGTTATATTTTTTCTGCATATGTCTCAATCGAGCACCATTAGGTGTGCAGATACTACTTAACCGGAACGAGGAATTTTTCTTTAGTACCGGAAGGAAGGTGCCATTAGCGTATAATCCTGCTCCAATGACTCCGGTTGATAGGGCTGAGGAATCAAATACTGAAGGTTTGCTTTGGTTTGGTTGTAGGGTTGCAGTATTATTCGAATGCTTTGTTGATGCCCCTTGGCTATCGTAATTCAAAACAATACCAATGTGGTTATGGCGAGGACTTAATATTTCTTGGTAAGCTTTTAGAGAGTCATTAATGTTGTAATTGGCTGTTATTAGTTGCTCCACATCACATTGTTTACTATCAAGGCATTCTAGGAATTCATTAATGTTTTCATAGGCCGTGGGGTGTGCGGTATTTTGATATGGGTTATCATCTCCCCAGGCTTTAGATACAGCAAACTGTAATTCTTTCTCATAAAATAACTGCCTCGGTATATTTAATCCGGTAAGACCGGTAGATATCACTTTCCCTCTAAGTTTGACGGCAAGAGCACTGGCTTCTATAGGTTCATTACTATTAGTTGAAGCAGTGATAATGATTGAATCTAGCCCTTCACCTTGTGTGTGAGACTGGACTAAATTTTGGAAATCATCATAACGAGTTGTGGTTATGATATCTGGGACTAAGGATTTGGCTAGTAATAGTTTGTCAGGGTCAAGATCTATAGCAATAACTTTACATTTATATGATGATAGAAGTTGGATGGTTATCAGCCCTATTAACCCAATTCCGATGACCCCGATCGTATTTTCGTTTTCCACCTTTGCCATTTTGATGGACTCTAACGCAATTCCTCCTAATGCACAAAACGCTCCGGAATTGAAAGAGACACCTGAAGGTAGTAGAGCACACATATGTTCGGGCACTGAAACGTATTCTGAATGTGAAGCAAACCCAGATCCGGTGCATGCGACCCTATCTCCGAGTTTAAATCCTGTAACAGCATTACCAATATCTTCAATTATTCCACTTGATGAATAACCTAATAGTATAGGATTTTCTAATCTGGCATTCACCTGCCTATAAGTTTCTGCTATCCCCTCAGTTTTGATGTTGTTGAATACCCTCCTGACGAGATCTGGTCTGTGTGTTGCTTTCCCAATTAAAGATCTGCGAGCTAGGTCAATCATTGTTTTTTCTGTGCCTACACTTACCACTGATGCTTCATTTTTAACTAAAATTTCGTTTGATTTCATCGTAGGTTTATCTATAGTCACCAGTGCCAATTGGCCAGTTTTGTATTCTTGTTGGACTGCTTTCATAATTGAATTATTTTCTCTTAATTTCCCATAAGTGAGTTGTCATATGTTCTTTTTTTACGGAAATTCCTGTAGCTGCTAGGAATGAACTTGAGTTATATCCCGTTGGCAAAGAAATATTGGCGAACTGGAACAATTTGCTAGGGAGCATACTTTTGCCCCATTTTACTACATTGTCCCAATCTTGGCCGTTGCTACTAATAACCAGAGATGCTGATTTGCTTTTATTTACACTACTAGGTTCTACTGCAGAAGAGAAACATAGAATGTTAGAAATATTGCATGCAGACAGAGAAGAGCTTGGCATGGGGCTTAAAGGATTCAAAGAACCATCTTGATCTATGAGGTATATGTGGTTAGCTTCAAATGGTGTATCAGATGCGAAATACAATCCTTCGGGGCGAGGAATCCCAGCGACGCAACGTATTTGCTGCTTACCTTGGAATACAATTTTTAGATTATCCATGTTTTCATCCGCAGTCATGATCAAGCATTCGTTGTGCTCGTCTCCTGTAAAAATCCAGAAGGAGTTTATGTATTGATCCCAAATTATGTTATGAATATGGCGTATGGTCGACTTAGGGAATGTGTATGCTATTGACCAAGACTCACCTAAATCGTAAGAAGCATAAATGTTAACAGGGTCTCTAGAAGGATTAGAAAAATACTCTCCCCAAAAAATGTGTCCTTCTGGATTAGTTGTTAATGATAATGGTCTAGTTCCTCTGGTGATGCTAAATATTTTTCTGAAGGCTCTCGAATCGGCTGGAAGCTTTACGAGAGCTTTATCTATGATTCCAATCAATTCGTTATTGCCTAGTGCGGTTAAATGGTGGAATCCAGATCTTTTAATTCGAGCTAATGTTTTAGAATATTCGCAAGCTCTCTGACTTAAGTTTGGGTTATACCTACCAATAAGATTCCATTGTTCACTTATGGATGCAGTGTCATAAGAATATACGTTGTAACCACGAGCGGCATACAGTTTTGTATTGTCCCACATCAAGGCTTTAATGTTAGGAAATCTCGCGGAATGATGGATTGTATGGTTTAGCATGAGATTCTTAACGAAGAATGAAATCTCCGAGAACCAATACATCCATGTTAGTCCTCAAGAAGCATTCTAGCGCTTCAGAAGGAGTGCATACAATGGGTTCATTTTCATTAAATGACGTATTTAATATTACTGGTACACCAGTAATATTGTTGAATTCGTTGATCAAATTCCAGTATCTAGGATTTGAGTCCTTAGATACTGTCTGGATTCTGCTAGTACCATCAATGTGCACAACTGCAGGCAGGAGATCTTTTTTGTCAGGTTTAACGTTTGCATTCACTAGCATGTAAGGAGACGGTCTATCAGTATCAAAATATTCTGATACGGATTCTTCTAGTATTGAAGGAGCAAATGGCCGGAATGTTTCTCTTAGTTTAATCCGTTCATTCAGGATTTCTCTCATGTCATGTCTCCTAGGATCTGCAATTATGCTTCGATTACCTAATGCACGGGGGCCAAATTCTGTTTTTCCTTGGAACCATCCTATTATTTTGCCCTCTGAAATGTCTTTGGCAGTGATTTGGCATAGCCTGTTAGTGTCAGTGAATTCTGTGATAGATTTGCCCGACTGAGCTATTTCCAGAGTGTAAGCTTCTAAAACTTCAGCAATTTGGTTTCTGTCATAGGAAGGCCCCCAGTATGCATGCTCCATAGGTTGTACCCTGGGATTGTCGAGAACATCATGCCAAACGTATAGTGCAGATCCGAGAGAAGTTCCTCCATCCCAAGCAGCTGGTTGAATATATAGTTCTTCAAAAGGAGTGTTATCTAAAATCTTCGAATTCATAGTGCAATTTAGAGCTACCCCTCCAGCCATCGTTAATTTTTTTAAGCCGGTTTTTTTGTGTAGTTTGTTTAGCATGTCGAAAACTACTTCTTCCAGACGCCTCTGCAACGAAGCTGCTATGCCGTAATAAAATTCAGTCATAGGCTCATCGTATTGACGTACTGGCTGGCCTAAAGCTTGAATTAAATTAGGTGAATAGAGGCTATCTACTATAGGTTCTCCTTCCAGCCATTGCATGCTATTCACATTTTTATGGTGAGTGAAGTAATTAAGATCCATTTTGAATCCAATCTGCCTTGGATCTGTAGTGATTAGACTTCTGAAGAAGTCCATTCTATTTGGTGTGGCATAAGCTGCTAGAGCCATAGTTTTATATTCATCGCCAAACTTAGGTAATCCCAAGTATTGAGTAATAGCTGTATATAAAATTCCAAGAGAATGGGGAAATTTGACTGCTCCATCTATATGTAATTTATTGCCTCTACCAACACCCCACATAGCGCTTACAAAATCTCCAAATCCGTCAACAGAAAAGACAGCAGATTCCTCGTAAGGAGAAGCATAAAAAGCACTAGCAATATGAGCTTTATGATGCTCTACTTTGTGTAGTTTAGGCTGAAAATTTGTGTTAACTGTGTTTAAACTTTGCTGTAACTCATCTTGTAAGTTGAGTACTTTGCTGTTGGCTTTTAAACGATCTACTACTCCTGATACATTAGGTCGGTTTAGTAATGTAAAAAGCACTTTTTCCCAAAAATGGGCTTTAGGATTCCTGCAAATAGCTATGTGTTGTAAGTCTTGAGCGCCATAATTTGAAGAATCAACACAGAATTTGACTCCATGGTAAGGGAACCCTGCAGAGTGTTTTATTCGGGTAAATCTTTCTTCTTCTACAGCTGCAGTAAGTTCTCCATTGGTCAAAATTGCAGCCGAGGCGTCAGCATTGTATGCATTTAATCCTAAAATTAACATTTCAATTATCTGCCAAGCGTATTATTTTGGAGTAGTTCATCATATATAGATTCTATGGTACCAGTGAGCAATTGAGAATCGAATTTAGTTTTTACCCACTTTCGACCATTATTTCTCATTTTGAGTCTTAGATTAGGATCGTCAATCAAATTAATTATGGATTGGCCTAAAAAGTCAGGATTATCCATTGGGATTACAAGACCTGTATATCCATGCACTACCTCTTCTGGATTACCTCCCACATTAGTTGCTATAACAGGGGTTCCGCAGCTCATAGATTCTAGAGGGACGAGAGGACCAGCGTCTGTAATAGAAGGCTGAA
>Ga0114933_10004511_pt1 | contig 13006 bp, 9 predicted proteins | sample 4SBtaG_FD_89691 | JGI IMG/M metagenome (GOLD analysis project Ga0114933, IMG submission 89691) | Deep subsurface microbial communities from Kolumbo volcano to uncover new lineages of life (NeLLi) - 4SBTROV12_W25 metaG | ecosystem: Environmental > Aquatic > Marine > Volcanic | place: Kolumbo...
CGTATACGCCGCTCTGAGCGATCAAGATTTTCAGATATACAATCCAGCACTAAGGTGCGACCATATTTTCCAAGTATTTTTTGTATTCGCTGTTCTGCGACCCTGCATGCACCAAGCGATGCGTTTAAATCACCATACCGTTCATCAGGGAGCCGCATATTGCTAAGCAATAACCGCATTACCCCCTCGTTCACTTTTCCCCGCTCATACAACTTGATCGGCGGAATCCGAACTCCTTCCTGATAGATGCTAGTCGCAAGTCCAGAGTAACTTCCGGGCGTCATTCCACCAACATCCGCCCAATGAGCCCTTACCGCTGGAAAAATAAATAAGTCTCCACCATCAAAGATGGGATACAGCAATGTGACATCATTCAAATGCGTACCGCCCCGATACGCATCGTTCAGGAGAAGTACATCCCCCGGAAAGATGTTGCCTTGAAAGTCTTCCATCGCACACTTCACCGACCACGGCATTGGCATAACATGCCCTGGATGATCATCCGACTGGGCGACCATATCGGCTGCTGGATTAAACAATGCACACGAAAAATCATCGAGCTCATATATCGCCGATGAAAATGACGCTCGTATGATTGAAGCTCGCATTTCTTTCACGATCGCCCGTAGACTTTCGCACACCACCTCTAACGTGATGGGATTTACTGGACTAGTATTCACCCCAAACTCCTCAGGCATTAGGTTGCAATCGTAACTCTCTGGCCTGCCCCACCTCTAAACGCCACCCGGGCGGCAGAACGGTCAAAGCACCATCTTCTTCTATCAGTGCCGGCCCCATTACCAAACCATGCAGTGCATTGCGGTCATAAATCTGAGTCTCATAATAAGCGCCATCAAAATACACTTTTCGGCTCTTCTCGACGGGATGCGTGGAAACCTCACTGCCGAGAGAATCCACTGCCCCTTCTACCGGCCCAATCACGGTAACCCTCATCTCGACACACTCAATCGGCAGTTCGTGGACATGTTCATAGCGTCGCCGGTACGCTGACTCAAACACCTTCCCAAGTTCCTGCGTTGACGACACTGTCTTGGGAACCCGAACAGACAACTCCCACGATTGCCCGACGTAGCGCATACCAAACTCGCGCTCGATCTCCACACTAGCAATATCCGGGAAATCAACTTTAATTGATGCCAGCGCCAACTCCTCCATTTCATGCACTTTCGTTTCAATATCTTTCCAGCCCTCCTCGACCAACTCAAAACGGCAACTTTGCGCAAAGGTTTGCCGTAGATCGGAACCAAGGCATCCGAACGCGGAGAAATGTCCTGGGCTAAAGGGCACAATCACAGACGGGATCTCCATCTCATTGGCGATGAAAGCTGCATGCATCGGGCCTGCACCTCCATAGGCGACAAGACTAAAATCTCTTGGGTCGTAACCGTTGGATATTGAGATTTCCTTAATCGCACTAACCATTCGAGCAACCGCAATCTTGATTATCCCGTCTGCCACCGCTTCCGTGTCCAGCTGGTTGATCCCTGACGCTAACCGTCCAATCGCTGATCGTGCGAGCTCCGTGTTTAGCAACAATCCACTCGCAAGGGGGCTGTCCGAACTCAACCTTCCAAGACACAAATTAGCGTCAGTGACCGTGGGCTCCTCACCACCACGCCCGTACGCTGCTGGCCCCGGTAAGGCCCCCGCACTGCGCGGGCCCACCTCAATAATTCCACCATCGCCTAACCACGCAATGCTACCTCCGCCCGCGCCCAAGGTAGCGATCGCCAACTGTGGCGATCGATTAGGCAGACCAACTACTTGTTGTTCGGTAGTCAGCGGCCGGACAAGATCTTCAATCAAACAGACATCTGTACTAGTGCCACCCATATCGCAGGTAATCAAATTCGAATCACCGGTTTCTTTGCCAAGTTCAATGGCTGCCGCAACCCCCCCTGCTGGACCAGACAACACGGTGTGCACCGGAAACTCGCCAGCACGTTTTGGCCCGACAACACCGCCATTCGATGTCATCAGGAAAATGGCGCCCGCAAAACCTCTCGAGTCAAGTTGCGACAACAGCGAATCCAGGTAATTCTGCATCCGCGGGCCAATATACGCGTTAAGAACAGTTGTAGAAAAACGCTCATATTCGCGCAATACAGGTAATACCTGACCGGAGGAACAAACAAAACACGCAGGCAGTACCTTTGTAATCGCATCCGCAACTTTTCTTTCGTGAGAATCATCTACATAACTGTGCAAAAAACACACGGCGACAGCCGGGGGATTCTCTTCAATCAACGTAGCTAATAATGCCTTGAGATCATCTTCATCAACAGACTTAACCACCGTTCCGTCAAATAGGATACGTTCGTCTATTTCAAGGATATGCCGACGCAAAACGAGGGAGGCAGGTTTTAAGGTTTTTATGTTGTAGAGTTCGCGGCGTTCGGTTCGCGCAATCTCTAAAGTGTCTTTAAAACCTTTGGTGGTAACCACCCATGTTTCGGCGCCCTGCCGCTCGATTACCGCGTTGGTTCCAATCGTGATTCCGTGGACAATGCGAGTAATCTGATCAAGTTGAATTCCCGAAAAACTCTCTATAGCGTGGAGCAACCCCTGCTCCGGATCATTTGGAGTGGAAGGGACCTTAACCCACTGAAGCGCCTTCTTTTGGTTGTCATAAAGCACTGCATCGGTGAACGTTCCACCAATATCAATACCAACAGATAACTCTTGTTTATTCAGTGGATCTAGACGCATAAGTTTATAAGGCTAATTAAGGACATTGATGAAGGAATCTAGGAACTAAACCCGATAACGATGAAATAAAACCCGAGCACACAAAGTCCCGACAGTAAGACGATTCGAAACAGCTCGGGCGACAGCCGCATACGCAAGCGTTGCCCCAGCATCATGCCCACAAATGCAGGAACAATACCCACTCCCGATAACATACCAAGTGAATCGGTTAAAAGACCGTGGTGCCCCAATGCACTTCCCAGGCTCAATGTCGCCACAGTGAACCAGATGCCCATCGCCTGTATCAGCTGATCTCGTGAAAGGCGCAATGCACGAAGGTAATCAACAGCGGGCATGACAAAAATACCGGTCACTCCACCGATTGCACCGGACACACCCCCAACCAGCGGGGACATCCAGCGCTCACGTTGACCGGGGTCTGGTATCTCGACCCCAACAAGGCTTGACCCACTATACGTAACAATAGCAACACCAAGCAGCACAACAAATATCGGTAGTGGACCTATCGTCAAAGCAGTCGAAGCAATCCAGGTAAAACACACACCGGGAATTAACACTGGCCACAATCGTCGGGATAAATATCGCAAATGGCCGCCCATAACACCCTGCCACACATTCGTTAACAACGAGGGTAACAACATAATCACCATGGCGGCCTCTAGCCCCAATACAACTGTCAGAAGACTGACAGAAATCGTTGGCAATCCAAATCCGATCACCCCTTTTATAAATCCGGCCAACAAAAACACCATAACAACAAGAATTATCGTATCAAGCTGATCGGCGACCATCGCAGTAACACTCTGCTAAATCGATTAAACCACTCTCATCGAGAAATCAACGCGCACAACTTCCGCCATCACACGTCACTACGGTACCCGTTGTATTCGATGACACATCAGAAGCTAGGAATGCCACAAGATCCGCTATATGGTGTGGCTCACCCGGTGGAAAGGTCGCGTCAACTAATTCTTCCCATCGGCTTTCGTCCCCGAACTGCTCGATAGCCTGCGTCTTCAACAGCGTGACCAGGCGATCAGTTTTAATCTGACCTGGATTGATTGCCACGACTCTTATGCCGTCCTGTCGACTGTGCCCACCTAACGCACGAGTTATCGCCATGAGGGACGCGTTGCCACCGGCACCCGCTACGTAACCGGGCGTCGGTCGCTCTCCCGCAGCACCAATCACATTGACAATAACCCCACCACCGTCTTTTTGCATTCGGGCATAGGCCAGTCGGCACATGTTGATATATCCAAAAACCTTGAGATCCCACGCCTCACGCCAACGTTTCTCATCGACCAAATCGATGCTGCCACCTGGAATTGCACCAGCATTGTTAACCAGGATATCAATGCGATCTGTTAACTGTGCAAACAGGCCGTCCACGTTAGCACTGTCTGACAAATCTAATGCGGAGAACGATGCCTCCACCCCGTGACGTTTTCCTAAATCTGTGGCGATGCGCTCTAACGCTTTTGCGTCCCTCGCAACGAGGTGCACATCAACACCTTCAGCCGCCAGCGTTTCAGCGGTTGCCTGACCCAGCCCTTTCGATGATCCCGTGATGACGGCTCTTCGCCCGCGTAGTCCCAAATCCATAATTCATCGCCTCTTTGTTAAGTAAACATTCAAATCGAATACGTAACCTAGGTCAAACCTTCAACCCTGGTGACCAGATCACCCGTAACATCATGCACAAAACACAATAAGAAAGTCAGCGCTTTCAACTAACACGCATCTTTCATCAATCCCGACAGACACTGTGGAAATGCGACCTAAACCATCCTAACAAGCCAACCAAGCATTATGAGCGTTACCCAACGCGGCCCGGCTACCGCTAAACAGACCCAGTCATTAATCCATCACTGTAATTTATATGTGTTATGCAACCAGGGGCCGCCCTATCAGGATGTATTCTATAACTGGCTAATTAACCCTTCCCGCGCCACGGAGTAGTTTTATCTATTATTTGTCTAAGAGTAAGGTCAAATAAAAGTCCGAGCACCCCCATTACAAAAATGGTAATCCAAATAACCTCATATTGCATATATTTTCTGGCAACGTTTTCAACGAATCCAATCCCGGTAGTTCCTGCTAAAAATTCTGCTGCAACCAATGTCCCCCAGCACATACCAACAGCAACTCTTAGCCCCGTTAGTATCTCAGGCAACGAATTTGGCAATATGACATGTCTTAATATTTGCCATCTTGATGCGCCGAGTGAGTGTGCCGCATGTATTTTTGATAGTTGCGTTCCCGAAGCTCCAGCTCTTGCAGATATGATCATAATTGAAAAAGAGACCATAAATAATAAAAATACTTTCCCAAGGTTATCTATTCCAAAGACGGTAATGACTAATGGGGCCCACGCAAGCGGTGGCACTGGCCTATATAACTCAACTAATGGATCAAAAAACCCCTTTGCAAATCTATTTAAACCCATAAAGATGCCTAAAGGCACCCCACAAATAACGCCAAGCATTAAACCCATAAAAACTCGCAAGAATGAATCCCAAATATGCCCCATGGGAACAGGTATCTTGAAAGCTTCGAATTCACCCGTTACAACATCTAAAACTTTGCTTTTAAAATTTGACTCTACAGTTCCATCAGAAGTATGAACAGGATATTTTCCAGGCAATATATCTGCTATCCAATCTGGAAGAATAAAATCGACTACTCTATTAACACCCATCATTTCATACCAGAGCAGTGGGATCATTTTAAATCCTACGCTTGGTTTTAATAGGTCGCCAAAAATTCTAAAGGTATCTGATGGTTTAGGTAACCATCTACCAGGACCATCTTCTGCACAAGTTGGACCACTAGCGACAATCGTTCCCGCTGGAAACAACAACATATCTATAACTCTAATAGCGCCTTGTTCTCTTTTTTGGACTTCATCAAACGCTCTAATTGCATTCTCCATTTCGTCTAACGCATTAGGAGGGAAAATGCTTTCATATTCGATTCTTTGACCAAGTTTCTTAATTTCCTTTATATATCTCATCTCCTGTTCTTGATCATCGCTCAACGAACTTTTGTATTCTTTAATTTGATCCCTTATTTCTTTTAGTAATCGTAAATATTCCGAGTGATGATTTCTCATTGAAAAGAATTCATCACTAATTAGATTCAATTCTTGAGCGGCAGTATGAAATTTCAAACCGACCTTACTTTCTGGTAGAGGAGGAACCTCCATACCAGTTGCACCCCACCCTGATTGTTTTTTTACCGCTTCAATTCTTTTCTTTTCTTCTTCGTCTGATAAACGCGGAGGGAAACTATCTTTTGGCAAACTTTCTTTTAATGTATTTATTCTATTTGTTAGCGCTTTTATTACATTTTTAGTTTCTGTTTCTAGATACTTCGCATTGGTTAATAAGGGAATTGTTTGACGAGTCTTATTGAGTAAATTTACGAAAAGCACTTTATCCAAATCGTTCAAATCGGATGATTTTTGTATTTCACTTATTTTGTCACCGATATTGATGTTTTCTCGCTTAATAAGAGCGGTACTTTTATGGCTCCTTTCTTCTATTGGGAAAAGATACTTTAAGGACAGCAACGACTCATTAAGTTTTGCAACCTGACAAAGCTCATTTGCGGACTTTGGATAAAACGCCTTTGCGATATCCCATGAATAATAAAGCCAAGTAAATAATAGAAAACAAGTCCCAACTACAACCCAATGGATTCCGCCTTTAGTTCTTTCAGGATTTCCAAAAACTGCATCACTTTTTTCAGTTTTGATTAGTCTTTGGCCATAAAGGATAGAACCTATAACCGCAACAATTATTAAGAATGTGATGGTTCCTATAATCATCCTAAATTTCTTTACCCATTATTTCTTCTTCCATATCCCAAATCATGGATAATATTTCTTCTCTTTTAAATACAAATTCTTTATCGTTTTTTATCTCCCTTAAATCCTGCTCTAGGCCCATTGAGGCAAAGGGCAGTTTGTATTCCTTATGGATTCTTCCAGGCCTAGGCGCCATAACATAAGATCTTTCACCTAATAACAAAGCTTCTTCGACAGAGTGCGTGATTAAGATAATTGTTTTTCCAGTTTCTTTCCAAATTCGTAAAACCAACGACTGCATTTTTTCTCGAGTTAACGCATCAAGAGCCCCTAACGGTTCATCCATCAGTATTAAATCTGGGTCATTGATTAAACATCTTGCGAGAGCGACTCTTTGCTGCATACCTCCAGATAATTGATACGTAGGCGTATCCCCAAAACCTTGTAGACCCACGATTTCCAACCATTCGTCAACTTTTTTTGCAGTCGTAGCCGAATCTTCTTTTTTCATTCTTAAACCAAAATTTACATTCTCAGCGACTGTCAACCATTCAAATAAAGCGCCTTGTTGAAAAACCATTCCTCTTTCAACTCCAGGGCCACTGATTTCTTTGTTACCCAAAGTAATACTTCCAGAAGTTGGACGAAGAAACCCCGCTGCAATATTTAGTAAGGTTGTTTTTCCACAACCTGAAGGGCCTAGTACAGTTAATAGCTCACCTTGCTTTAACGTAAAATTTATATCTTTGAGCGCATGAACAGCTTCTCCCTTCGGAGAACTAAAAATCATATTCACATTGTGAGAAACTAGATCGCTCATAAAAATAATATATAAGACGTTGTATTTAAAAAAAAGGCACCAATTTATTCAATTGGTGCCTTTCAAATATTTGTTAGCTCTTAACTAGGGAAGATAACTGGTATCTACAACTTTAAAGTAATCACTAAGCGCAGGATTCTCAGACGTAGCAAACATATTACCCATGACACTTAGATAAGTCATGAGTATGCCGCCTTTATTTAGATACTTTGATTTCATTGTTGCTGCATTTGGAAACTCAAATCCATCCATTTGGTTTTTTGTACTAGCAACATCCATCGCCGCATCTTTAGCGATAACGTTCATGTCTGACTTTCCAGCATTAAACCTAGCGTTTGCCTCGTGAGTTACTTCAACAAACGTTTTGACCATGCCAGGGTTTTCTTTTAGGAACTTGTTAGTTACTGAAGTAATATCAATACCAGCAATACCAGCATCTTGAGCTTCTTTAACAGTTAGTAATGAAGCTCCTTTTTCTTTAGCTGCTTTGATAGATTTACCACCAAACAAACATGCCATAGCAACGTCACCGTTAACAAATGCTGCAGATCCGTCTTCAGGGTTCATATCAACAACTTTCATTGAAGAAATATCGGCTCCAACAACCCTCATTGTTTCTTTGAAAACATAGTCAGCCATTGTTCCCAAAGGAACTGCTACTTTTTGACCATCTAACTTAGTAGAAGCATTTCCTTTATCTATACCTTTGGCTGCAACACAAGTTGTTCCACCCATTCCATATATAACTGCAATATCTACAAGTTTGATAGGTGCTTTAGCGTTAACTGCATTTACAAAAGGTGTTAATCCTTGAGAATAAGATATATCGATATCTCCAGACAACATAGCTTCCGTCATCTCCCCACCTGTTGCAAAGTTCGTCCACTTAACTGGAACGCCCAAAGCTTCATCAAAAGCATTTTTAACTTTATCTTCTTGGTTTGGAGTTGCCCACTCCAGGAAAAACGCGACCCTAACTTCATCAGCAGCTGCATGTGCGACCGTCATACCCAGATTAGCCGCTATAAAACCTCCTAGAACAAAAGCTATAACTTTTTTCATTTTCACCTCTCCATTTCCGGTTGTTAAATCTTCAATAAATTAGTAATAGGGGTTATTCGGAAGAACGATTATTGACCCCAGACTCTGTTATATCACAGCCAACTAATGAATGACCCTACTCCGGTCAACTCTATAAAATTAATATTCCAAAAGTGTCTTGCGCAGAATCTCGCACATACGATCGATGTGCTTAGGCTCGGCAATAAGTGGTGGCGCTAATATCGCCGCATCACCAGTTGTTTTGATGTGCAGCCCGTTACGATAAAGCCGTTTCTGGAAGTCAAGTCCTCTAACACCAGCGCCACCCTCCGGTGATATATCGATGCCGGCAAGGAGACCATAACCGCGAATATCGGTGATAATCTCTAGATCGCTCAAGGCAAACACCTGATCCAGAAAATAGGGTGAAAGCGTCTCGGCTCGTTCCACCAAACCCTCTTTCTCGAACAGGTCCATAGTAGCGAGCCCAGCCGCACAGGCTGCTGGGTGTGCTGAATAGGTATACCCGTGGAAAAATTCCACAGCTCCCTCTGGTGCCGCCTCCAGAATAGTCGAGTGAACCTTGTCGCTCACAGCCACAGCTCCCATGGGCTGGGCGGCATTGGTCAGCGCTTTCGCCATAGTCATCACGTCAGGGATAACACCAAATGCCTGGGCACCAAACGGTGCCCCCAGCCGGCCGAATCCGCAAATGACCTCGTCGAAGATCAACAGAATACCGTGCACATCGCATATTTCTCGTAGCCGTTCCAGGTACCCTTTCGGTGGCACCAAGCAACCAGTACCCCCTGCAATTGGTTCAACTATACAAGCCGCGATCGTATCCGGTCCGTAATTCATTGCTGCCCGCTCGAGATCATCGGCCAACTCGATTCCAGTATCTGGCTGTCCCCGGACGAACCGATTTTCGGACAACCAGGTGTGGCGCATATGCACCACACCAGGGATACCGGGACCAAAGGCTTGCCGATTCTTGATCATGCCACTCAACGACACACCCGCCATGTTGACGCCGTGGTAGGCCCGTTCGCGCGATACGAATCGCTGGCGCTGTCCTTCACCACGCGAATAGTGGTAGGCATAGGCAATTTTCATAGCCGTATCGACCGATTCCGAACCCGAATTGACGAAGAAAATATGATCCAGGCCAGCTGGTGTCATCTGTGACACCCGTCGGGCAAGTTCAAACGCTAAGGGCTGACTCATCTGGAAGGGGGGCACGTACGCGGCCTCTTTCAACTGAGCATAGACTGCCTCGGCGATCTCCGGCCGGCTGTGGCCAGCAGCGCAGCAGAACAGACCAGATGAGCCATCGAGTATGCGATCACCTTCATGGCTATACATGTACATCCCTTCACCGCGTACCACGAGCCGGGGATCAGCCTTGAAGTCCCGGTTTGATGTAAACGGCATCCAGTAATTTTCAAGAAACTCAAGATCGTATTTCATGATTGGCCCTCTCTATTGACCGTACTGCTATAGTCCACAAATAGTTAGGTACTACATTAATTAATTCCGACACAAAGAGAGATTTTATGCTGATTGGAGTCCCTAAGGAAATTAAGAACCATGAATACCGTGTAGGCCTCGCACCCTCCAGTGTGCGAGAGGTGATTGCGCACGGTCATGATGTCCAAGTGCAGGCAAACGCTGGCGAGGGAATCGGCGCAACAGATGATGATTATCGTTCCGCTGGAGCAGTCGTTATTGACGATCCATCTCGGATCTTCAACGAAGTCGACATGATTGTGAAAGTGAAGGAACCGCTGGAACCAGAACGCAAACTACTTCGTGAAGGACAGGTGCTGTTCACTTACCTTCATCTCGCACCAGACCCTGAGCAGACCTCTGATCTGGTTGAGTCTGGCGCTGTATGTATAGCCTACGAAACCGTGACTTCTCCGCTAGGAGGTCTGCCGCTGCTCGCACCCATGTCGAAAGTTGCCGGGCGTATGGCCATTCAGGCAGGTGCCCATTGCCTAGAACACCCACACGGTGGACGAGGCATGCTATTGGGTGGTGTGCCCGGTGTTGATCCGGCCAAAGTCGTGATTCTGGGGGCAGGCATGGTGGGCACCCACGCGACTCACATCGCGGTGGGTATGGGTGCGGACGTTTGGGTTATTGATCGCAATCCAGATGTGCTTGAGTCGCATTGGCAACAGTTTGGCCGCTCGACAAATTCGGTTTACTCAACTCGCGACGCGGTTGAACACCACATACTGGAGGCCGATCTTGTCATCGGTGGCGTGCTGATCCCGGGTGCGACTGCCCCAAAACTGGTTACGGTAGACATGGTCCACGGCATGAAAACCGGCTCAGTGATTGTGGACGTTGCAATTGATCAGGGGGGATGTTGTGAAACATCCAAGCCCACAACCCATGCTGAACCGACTTACGTGGTCGACGGCGTTGTTCATTACTGTGTTGCCAATATGCCAGGGGGGGTGCCGCGAACCTCAACCTATGCTCTCAACAACGTCACCCTTCCTCATGTTCTAAGACTCGCCGATGCCGGTTATCGTCAGGCGCTCAGAGATGATCCGCATCTTCGAAACGGACTTAACGTCCATGGCGGGAATATTACCTGTCAGGAAGTGGCTAGTGCTCTCGGCTATGATTTCACCGATCCAATGGAAATCCTAAAGAACTGAAGATCGAACTGGCCAATAAACAAAACGGCCAACTTTACTTAATTGCTAGCAACTTGGAGACAAATATGAAGATGACTACCGAAGAAGCATTTGTGAAAGTCCTGCAGATGCATGGCATTGAACATGCCTTCGGCATCATCGGTTCTGCGATGATGCCGGTATCGGATCTGTTTCCCGCTGCCGGGATCAAGTTCTGGGACTGTGCGCATGAATGCAACGCCGGCATGAGCGCTGACGGGTATACACGGGTCACTGGCAAAATGAGCATGGCCATTGCACAAAATGGCCCCGGGATCACAAATTTTGTGACACCCATAATGACCGCGTACTGGAACCATTCTCCGTTACTGCTCGTAACACCGCAGGCTGCCAACAAGACTATAGAGCAAGGCGGTTTTCAGGAAGTCAAACAGATGGCCGCGTTCGAGAACATGGTCTGCTACCAGGAGGAAGTACGCGAACCTTCCCGTATTGCCGAAGTACTCAATCGGGTGATTGAAAAAGCACGTCGCGAATCGGCACCTGCTCAGATCAATGTACCACGAGACTACTGGACACATGTGATTGATATTGAACTGCCACAAATCATTCGTATGGAACGCTCACCGGGTGGAGAAAACGCTATAGCGGAAGCAGCAAAATTACTATCTGATGCCGAATTTCCCGTAATCCTTAATGGCGCGGGCGTGGTTCTCAGTGGTGCGATTGAGTCCTCTAGAGTTCTAGCGGAAACACTTGACGCACCAGTGTGCTGCAACTATCAGCACAACGATGCCTTCTATGGTTCGCACCCGCTTTTTGCCGGTCCACTTGGCTATAACGGCTCAAAAGCCGCTATGGAACTGATATCCAAGGCCGATGTCGTACTCGCGTTAGGGACACGCCTCAACCCCTTCTCAACACTGCCGTGCTACGGCATTGATTACTGGCCAGCCAATGCCCGCATCATTCAGGTAGACATCAACGCGGACCGTATCGGACTGACCAAGAAAGTCGACGTTGCCATCCAGGGTGACGCGCGTCGAGTTGCCGATCAGATCCATGAACAACTCTCCAACAACGCAGGGGACAAAGATCGAGATGCACGCCGTGAGCTGATTGCTCAGTCGAAATCAAGCTGGCAGGAAGAACTGGCATCCATGGTACATGAAGATGATGATCCAGGTACCGATTGGAACCAGCGTTCACGTGATCGCGAACCGAACTGCATGTCTCCCCGCGAAGCTTGGCGCGCCATCATCGCGGCACTTCCCAAAGAAGCAATTATCTCTTCTGATATCGGTAATAACTGTGCGATTGGCAACGCCTATCCGACTTTCGAGCAAGGTCGAAAATACCTGGCCCCCGGCCTGTTTGGTCCCTGTGGGTATGGCTTTCCCTCGATACTCGGCGCAAAAATTGGCTGTCCGGATGTGCCTGTTGTTGGCTTTGCCGGGGATGGTGCCTTTGGTATTTCGATGAACGAAATGACTGCCTGTGGACGCAATGAATGGCCACCAATTACTATGGTCGTTTTCCGCAATTACCAGTGGGGTGCTGAAAAACGAAATACCATCCTCTGGTATAACGACAACTTCGTTGGCACCGAGTTGAACGTCGGTGTGGAGTATGCCAAGGTCGCTGAGGCATGCGGCTTGAAGGGGGTGAAGATCCGTGACATCAAAGAGTTGACCAGCGTTCTGAGAACAGCCATCCAAGAACAGATGAATAACAATATAACCACGTTTATCGAGGTCGTTCTGAACCAGGAACTGGGTGAGCCCTTCCGACGAGACGCCATGAAAACGCCGGTTAAAATCGCCGGAATCGATATGGCTGATATGAAACCACAACAGGTCAGCTAAGCCAACCGTCGGCGACTGATCGGGCACGTGCCCGTTCAGTCGCTGTACCCTTCGTGCGCAGGTTTGCGAGACTCCCGTCCGACTC
>Ga0114933_10004512_pt1 | contig 13004 bp, 15 predicted proteins | sample 4SBtaG_FD_89691 | JGI IMG/M metagenome (GOLD analysis project Ga0114933, IMG submission 89691) | Deep subsurface microbial communities from Kolumbo volcano to uncover new lineages of life (NeLLi) - 4SBTROV12_W25 metaG | ecosystem: Environmental > Aquatic > Marine > Volcanic | place: Kolumbo...
TAAAATTTTTAGGAAATCTTCCTTGAACTCTTGAAAAGTTTATACCTACCTGGTCAAATACCTGTCCATTTTTAAGTATAAAGTATTGTCCACCTCCTTCATTAACATCTTTTTTACTCCACGTATTTTTTTTAAATTTTTTTGATACCATCCTTTTTCTTTTCGATACCTCTTTTTCAATCCTTTCAAATTCGTAACAGATAAGTGATTGGAGATACAAAAACCACTCTGAAGATAGCTTTTTTTGAATTTCTAAATTTAAGTCCATAAAAAATAATTTTCTTGTTTATAATCTAAAAAAACTTCGATTTTTTAGTATATTTTTGTGTCATTATGACCCTACCAAGATCTTTAAATAAGCCTTATTTAATAGTATTAAATGATATTATAAATCTATGGATAAACCAGAAAAAAAGGGCAACAGAAGAGATTTTATTTTTACTGCTAGCTATACAGTTGGTGCGATTGGTGTAGGTGCAACTATTTGGCCTTTAATTGACCAGATGAATCCGGATAGTTCAGTCAAAGCATTGGCATCAACCGAAGTTGATATAAGCCAAATCGAACCTGGAAAATCAGTTACAGTTTTATGGAGAGGAAAACCAGTTTTTATTAAAAGAAGAACTCAAGAGGAGATTGCTGAAGCGCAATCAGTAAGTCTGGACGATCTACCTCATCCCGAAAAGGATCAAGATAGAGTAAAAAACCCAGAGTGGTTGGTAATGTTAGGAATTTGCACTCACCTTGGATGCGTACCTTTATCTGATAAGGGTGAATACAATGGATGGTTTTGTCCATGCCATGGATCACATTACGACACCTCTGGAAGAATAAGAAAAGGACCTGCTCCAACTAATATGGAGATTCCTAAATATGCTTTCGTTGACGACAACACAATTAAGATTGGATAAAAGACTATGAGTGAAAATTACGTACCGAGTTCAAAATTTGGAAAATGGTTTAATGATAGACTTCCATTATTAACTTTAAGTAAACATTTAACAGATTATCCAACACCCAAAAATTTAAATTACTGGTGGACTTTTGGGGGGATTTTAACGTTTTGCTTAATATCCCAAATTATTACAGGAATTGTTTTGGGCATGCACTACGTTGCACATGCCGATATGGCATTCAGTAGTATTGAACATATTATGAGGGACGTAAACTATGGATGGTTAATACGATACATTCACAGCAACGGTGCTTCCATGTTTTTTTTAGCAGTATACATTCATATATTTAGATCCCTTTTTTATGGATCTTACAGATCACCTAGAGAAATAATTTGGATTCTTGGAATGTTAATTTATCTTTTGATGATGGCAACTGCTTTTATGGGATATGTTTTACCTTGGGGGCAAATGAGTTTTTGGGGAGCAACAGTAATTACAAATTTATTTAGCGCAATTCCTTTAGTAGGTGAGAGTATCGTAACTTGGTTATGGGGAGGATACTCAGTCGATAATCCAACATTAACAAGATTTTTTAGCCTTCACTATCTTTTTCCATTTTTAATATTAGGATTAGTAGTATTGCATATATGGGCTTTACACGTACCAGGCAATAACAATCCAATTGGAATTGATATTAAAAAACCGTCAAAGGATACAGTTCCATTTCATCCATATATTACAATCAAAGATTTATTTGCACTTTTAATTTTTATGACTATTTTTGCTGGATTCATATTTTTCGCTCCAAACATTCTTGGTCACAGCGATAATTATATAGAGGCAAATCCATTGGTAACACCAAAACATATTGTTCCAGAATGGTATCTGTTACCTTTTTATGCGATCTTAAGAGCTGTTCCAGATAAACTCGGTGGAGTGGTTTTGATGTTAGGATCTATTTTTATTTTAATGGCTCTTCCTTGGCTAGATAGTAGCAAGGTTAGATCAACTGTTTTTAGACCACTTTACAAAAAGTTCTTTTGGTTGCTTGTAATTGACGTATTAGCTTTAGGATACGTAGGGGCAATGCCAGCGGAAGGTTTATACTTACTAATAGCAAGAGTTGGAACAATTTATTATTTTGCTCACTTTTTAATTGTCCTTCCTGTCCTAAGTAGAATTGAAAAGACAGAACCAGTGCCGTTAAGTATTTCAGAACCTGTATTAGGCGGTATGCTTAAACCTGAAATGGCCAGAAGTGATAGAAAAGATGTGTAATCTTAGAGCACGATTTTTAATTCTTTTTCTTATATTTTTTTCAATTACATTTAATAGTGTTAGATCAGAAGAAAAGGTTAAACTTCTTAAGATTGATTGGTCCTTTAAAGGGGTTACAGGAAAATTTGATAGAGCCTCATTGCAAAGAGGCTACCAAGTTTACACAGAAGTTTGCGCTTCTTGTCACTCAATGAATTTAGTAAGTTACAGAAATTTAGGTGAAAAGGGTGGCCCGGAATTTTCAGTTGAACAAGTTAAAGCAATTGCAGCAAATTTTGAAGTCGAAGATGGACCGAATTCTGATGGTGAAATGTTTACTAGGCCAGGTAGACCATCAGACAAATTTGTTTCACCATATCCTAATGTACAGGCTGCAACTGCTGCAAATGGAGGGGCATATCCTCCAGATATGTCAGTATTAGTTAAAGCTCGAAAAGGAGGATCAGACTATATTTATTCTGTACTAATGGGTTATGAAGATCCACCAGCAGGTTTCGAGTTGGAGGATGGCGTTTACTACAATAAATATATGGATGGGCAAAAAATTAAAATGTCAAATCCATTGTCCGAAGGAATAGTTACTTATGCTGATGGGACACAAACTACCCAAGCGCAAATGGCAAAAGACGTAACAACTTTTCTTACTTGGACTGCTGAGCCACACTTGGAAACAAGACATAAAATGGGAGTTAAAGTAATAATTTTCTTAACAATATTTACTCTACTGGTTTACTTAAGTATGAGAAGAATTTGGTCAAGGATTGACTCTGAAAAATAATACGTCCCCATCTTTGACTAAATAATCTTTTCCTTCTAATCTTAGTTTCCCATTTTCTTTAGCTTTTTCAAAACCACCATATTTTTGAAAATCATCAAAAGAAACTGCTTCGGCTCTTATAAATTTTTTCTCAAAATCTGTGTGTATTACAGCAGCAGCTTGAGGTGCAGCTGTATTTTCTTTTATTGTCCACGCTCTAGTTTCTTCAGGACCTGAAGTAAAAAAAGTGTTTAAATTAAGTAAATCATAACCTGTATTTATAAGTTTATTAAGGCCAGTTTTTTCTAAACCAATATTTTTCATATAAAGTTCTTTTTCATCTGATTTTAGTTCAGTAATTTGGTCTTCGATATCAGCACAAATTGTAACAAATTTTTCGTTAGGGTACTTTTCTTTTAAGACTTTTGTGTAATTATTCCCTTTCGAGACATTTTCCTCATCAACATTACAAACTATTATATATGGTTTTATAGATATCAGACCTATCTCTCTCAAAATATTAGAATTTTCTAAACTAATATATTCTTTAATATTATCACCAGTATTTAATTTTTTTAGAACCTCCTCTAATAATATTATCTCTTTATCTGACATCTTTTTTTTTGAGTTTTTCTCAAGTTTTTTTTCCAATGTCCCAATATCTGATAGCAAAATTTCTGTTTTTATAGTTTCTAAATCATTTATAGGATCTATTTTTTTATTTACGTGCTGTATATTTGTTGAGTCGAAGCATCTAACAAGATGAATAATTGCATCAACTTCTCTAATATGTGATAAAAACTTGTTACCTAAACCTTCACCCTTTGATGCCCCTTTTACTAGCCCGGCAATATCAACAAATGTAATATTTGTATTAATTTTTTTTTTTGATTTGGATAATTTATGCAAAATATTAAGCCTGTCATCTGGAACATCAACAATTCCAATATTGGGATCTATTGTACAAAAGGGAAAATTCGCAGCTTGAGCGTTTTTAGAAGATGTTAAAGCATTAAATAAAGTAGACTTCCCAACATTTGGCAGCCCAACAATTCCACACTTAAATCCCATTAAGATTTTCGTTCACCTTGCTGGAAAAAATATCAATTTTTTTCTCAATTAAAGTTGGAATAAGCTTTACAATATTTTCAGTTATATCTTTTATTCTGTCTTCCTCATTCTCACTGAAGTCCTCAAGAACGTGTGTATCAACTTTTTTGCCATTTTTTGGATGACCAATTCCTATTCTCACTCTTGAGTAGTCTTTTCCTATTGATTTATCAATCGACTCTATACCATGATGTCCTGCACTACTGCCACCGAACTTCGCTTTAACCCTACCAAGGTCAATGTCTAGATCATCGTGGAAAACAAAAACGTTCTTAGCATCTATTTTAAAATATTCTATTAATTCTCTAATACACGTTCCTGAGTTATTCATAAACGTTAAAGGCTTTATTGCGTAAACTTTTTTATTTTCAATATTACCGGTTGTAAGAAGACCTTTGAATTTTGGTTTTTGTTTTGAGAGACTAAATTGTTGATTGATCGCATCAATAACTTTAAATCCAATATTGTGTCTGTTGTTATCGTAATTTGGACCTGGGTTTCCTAAACCTACTAATAATAGCATATTTATTTATTTTTTTTCTTGTTTTTTTTCACCACTAGGCTTTTTATCGCCAGTAGTTTCTTTACCTTTATCATCTTTCTTAGCCGCATCACCTTCTTTAGCAGGTGCAGTTACTTCGCCACCTTCTGCAGCAGCAGCGACCTCACCCTCAGCTCCCTCTGCAGGAACATCCTCAGCAGGTTTTTCAGGCTCTTTGACAATTGTTGGTGCAGCAATTGTTGCAACTACAAAATCTCTATCGGTAATTGTTGGTTGAGCATTTTCTGGAAGCTTCACCGATGAAATTTTTATACTTGCCCCAATTTCGAGATTAGCTAAATCGACAGTAATATTTTCTGGAATATTTTCTGCAGAACAACTTAATTCAACTTTCCTTCGTACAATGTTTAATACGCCACCACTCTTTAAGCCCGGGCAATCTTTATTATTTTTAAAAATAACTGGTATTTGTAAAATAATTTTTGAACCTTTAGCCACTCTCATAAAATCTATATGTATAGGCTTATCGGAAATTACATGATAGGAAATGTCCCTTGGAATTACCTTCTCAGTTTGTCCATCTATATTTAAATCTATTACTGTCGAAAGAAACGAGTCAGAGCTAAACACTTTACTTAAAAGTTTCTCTTCAATACTTATTTTTAAACTTGGATTATTCCCGCCGTATAAAATCGCCGGAATAAATCCTTTTGCTCGAAGGTTATTCAGATCTCTAGAGGTTTTCGACTCTCTTTTAGTCGCTTTTAAATTACTTGTCATTTGAAACAGCAATTTATAACCCAACTTTGAAATAAAACAAGCGCTAATTGAATAGACTGGATACAGATGTTGAATTTGAAATCCTTTTTATAGCTTCAGCCATTAGCTGAGCGATGGATAAAACTTGTATTTTATTAGTTTTTTTAATTTTTTTTGAATTATCGATTGTATCTGTAATAATTAATTTCTTAATTTTTGATTTTTGAATATTTTTAATTGCATTTCCACTCAATACCGCATGTGAAATAAAGACATAAACACTCTTAGCACCTTTTTTAACAAGAGCATCTGCCGCATTTATGATTGTTCCTCCACTATCAATTATATCATCTATGATAATACAATCTTTACCCTTAACATTTCCAATAATATTCATAACTTTGGATTTTCCAGGCTCCGGTCTTCTTTTGTCGATAATAGCTAAGTCAGCGTTAATTTTAGTTGCTAATGCTCTTGTTCTCTCAATCGCACCTGCATCTGGTGAGACACAAATAAAATTTTTACTTTTTATGTTTTTTTTTATGTATCTTGCGAACAATGGAGTTGTAAATAAATTGTCAACGGGCATGTCAAAAAAACCTTGTATTTGACCTGCATGCAAATCAACTGTGACTATTCTGTTTGCGCCAGCATTAGTTATAAGATTAGAAACTAGTTTTGCAGAAATCGAAGTTCTTGGAACAACCTTTCTATCCTGTCTTGCGTATCCAAAATACGGAATTACTGCTGTAATGTTTTTTGCGGAGGATCTTCTTAAAGCATCAATACACAAAAGAAGTTCCATAAGATTATCGTTAGCAGGATTCGCGCTAGACTGAATAACAAAAACACTGTTACCTCTAATATTCTCATTAATTTCAACATAGATTTCGCCATCCGCAAACTTTTTTATATTTGTGTTAACAATTTTGGTTCTAAGATACCTTGATATATTTTTACTTAATGTGGGGTTGCTTGTTCCTGATAAAATTTTCATTAGGACATTTACTTTATACATCCAATGAATACGGGTTTCAATTAATTTTGTGTATTAGTTTTCATTATAACTGATATACATCTACCGTAATCATTCTCTCCTAACTTTTTGGCCCTTCTGTGGCTAAAATACTCATCGTTCATTGTAAAACTATCTAAATTAATGTTATCAACTTGCAAAACACTATTATTATTAAATTTTTTTATAACAAAAGCTCTTAAATCAAAAAGTAATGAACCATTTTCATTTTTGACAAAAAAAGAATCACTATTTTCTGCATTTTCTTTAAATTCCAAATAAAAATCTTTTTTTACTTCGTAACTCTCTCGACCAATACAAGGACCAACCGAAGCGATTATATTTTTTGGATCGCCTCCCATTTCGATTACCTTTCCAATAGTATTTTCAATTATACCACCAATCGCACCCTTCCATCCCGCGTGAATACAACCAATTATTTTTTTTTTACTTTCATAAATTAATATTGGAGCACAGTCGGCTGTTAAAACTCCTAATGCTAAACCCATGTTCTTTGTTAACATAGCATCTGCATTAATCTGAACTTTTTCATTTTTATCGTTTAAAATTAATACTCTATTACTATGTGTTTGATTCATTAAAACTAATTTTTCTGGTTTTACTTTAAAGTTTTTTGCAATAGTAATTAAATTTTTTTCCACTTTTTTTTTGTTATCTTTACTACCAATACCGCAATTGAGGCTCTTATAGATTCCTGAAGAATATCCATTCTTTCTTGAAAAAAAACAATGTCTGACTTGATTAAATTTTTTTAAATTATGAGAGTAAAACATTATCTAAAAGCTAAAGAAAATTTACATTTTTTATTTTTAGTAAAAATCACTTTAAAACTCCCCCCCATCATTGATGGGCTAATTAATCTTTGTATTCTTGAATACAAGTCAATTTTCTTTTTATTATTCATTTTATCAGATAAAATTTTATATCTTTCCAAAATACCCATCCTTTGAAGAAACTCGCTTTGGCTTATAATTTTTTCAGTGTATAAGTCATTTAAAATAAAGTGCTTTCTATATAAATCAAAATTTACTAGAGATGTAACATCTGAATTACCAATATTTTTTCTCAAATCATTAAATTTATGCTTAAAAACCGACTGTAAAGTATTTATATTTTTTTTTACATAATATCCATAATCAATAAAAAGCGCTCCTCCGTTTAGTTTTCTTATTTTACTGCAAACTTTGTCTAATTCTTTAAAACCGTATTCAGGATATTCAATAATTCCATCATGATCGAGAAGTTTATAATTTTTTAGTTTTTTAATATTAATCTTCGAAGCTTTTTTTAAAATGAAATTAATTTTCTTATTTTTTACCACAACGTATTTTTCATAAATGTTATTCTTAATTCTTTTAAACTGTTTTATAGGTAAAGCATCCAAAAATTCATTACCAAAAAAAACTACAGGACCATTTTTAATATGATCCAAATTTTTTATCCAAGACACTTTTCTTGAGTTTATTTTTTTCTTTTGAATTTTAATAAGTTTTTCGCTTCTTTCGTATAAATAAATTTTGGTGGCCTTTGATAAATTTGGGAATCTCTTTAATGTATTTATAAATGATACTGTGAAATCACCATTACCAGGACCTAATTCAATAAAGTTAATTCTTTTTGGTTTTTTTAAGCTTTCCCAAAAACTTACAAACCAGATTGTAATCATTTCACAAAAAATTTTTGAAATATTTGGTGCTGTTACAAAATCGCCTTTTTTTCCAAAGGGGTTTTTCTTTTGATAGTAACCTAATTTTTTATCGTAAAGAATTTTGTCCAGAAACAAGTCAATAGGAATTGATTTATCTTTAAAAAAAATTTTATCTATTCTCTTTTGCATAAATTATTCTAAATAAAAATAACATTCCAAACAAAATCATTCCAAAACTTAGTAGTGTTCCTACACTATAATTTTGAAAAATATAACCAATGTGACTATCAGGCTCTCTAAAGTTTTCACAAATGACCCTAAAAAAACCATATAAAATTAAAAAAATTCCAGAAATTATACCTGGTTTATTTTTTCTAAACAAAATAATTAAATTCACTATTATAAAAAGTATTATACCTTCGAGAAGAGCTTCATAAATTTGGGATGGGTGTCTTACTAAATTATCAATTTTTGGAAATATTACGCCCCAAGATTTTTGAGTTTCAGTACCATAAAGTTCTCCATTTATAAAATTTGATATCCTCCCTAAAAATAATCCAATAGGGGCAACAGCAGAAATATTGTCAAAATAAATACAGTGTTTTAAATTATTTTTTTTTGAAAATAATATAATACTTATAGCAACTCCTATTAGGCCGCCATGGAAAGACATGCCTCCTTTCCATATTTTAAAAATCTCAAAAAAATTATCTAAATAAAAATTAAAGTTATAAAAGAAAACATATCCAAGTCTTCCTCCCAAAATCACTCCAATAATTATATAAGTAACTAAATCATCATATTTAAGCGTGTATAAATCGCTTAATTTTTTTTCTAATTGTTTTTTTAATAACCTTTTCCCATACAACCAGCCAACTAAAATACCAAATATATAAGCAAGCGAGTACCAACGTATCTCGATTATTCCAAAGTCAATAAATACCGGATCAAAATTATGAACTATCATTTTAATTTAATTTATCATAATTGAAATTAAATTACTTATAATTTAAAGTGAGTTAAATGAATAATTCTGAAAAGCTTTTAAAGATGTTATCAGGTTTGATAGAAACAGGGGTGCTTACTTCTCAAGATATTGCAAAAGGACTTTTAACATCTGTAAAATTTAATAAAGAGAAATTTGCAAGCAAATTAGATTTAGTAACCAGAGATGAGTTCAATGTTCTTAAAAAAATAATAGAGAAACAACAAAAAGAAATAATAAATCTTAAAAAAAAGATATCAAAAAGGTAAAGAAATTTTAACCAATAGACCACCCATTTTACTTTTTGATAATGCAATGTTTCCTCCATGTGATTTAACTATGTCTTGTGCAATTGATAAACCAAGACCTGCTCCAGATTTATTTAGCCCTCTACTTTTATCAATTCTATAAAAAGGTTTAAAAACATTTAATAATTCACTTTCGGGTATTCCTGGACCATTATCCTCAATAATAATTATACCGCCGTTAAAGGATTTCTTAATTTGAATTTTAATTTTATCACCATATGCGAGACCGTTCCCAATAATATTTATAATGCATCTTTTTATTAAGTTCTTTCTACCTTCAATTTCTATTATTTCACTTTTTTCAAATTCACATCTATTTTTATCGTAATTTTTAAGTATTTCAGTAATCATATTACTTAAATTAATTTTTGTTGAATTTTCTTCAGCTTGTGATTTTGCATATTGTAGATAATCACTTAACATTTTTTCCATTTCGTCAATGTCATTTGTCATTTTTTCGGCCAGATCTTTTTTATCCATCATGGCTAACTGTAATTTTAATCTTGTAAGAGGAGTTCTTAAATCATGGCTAATTCCTGATAACATTTCAGATCTTTGAGCCAAATGTCTATTAATTCTTTTCATCATTCTATCGAATTCATAAGTAGCTTTTCTGATTTCTAATGCACCTGAAGGTCTTAAATCATCGACTAATTCTCCTTTTCCAAATCTCTCTGCGGCTTTAGATAATTTAACAAGAGGTCTTGTTTGATTTTTTAAAAAAATTAATGCAATCGTGATTAAAAGTAGAGAAGGGACAGTCAACCAAAGAACAAAAACTCTTACAGATGAAGGAGCAATCTTATCTTTTGGGAAGAATATTTGAATAACCTCGTTATTTGTTTTTATTCTTAGATCAACTAAATCTATATACGTAACGGTATCAAACCAAAAATTATTTTGAAATGTGCTTTTCATTTCTCTTCGAAGCGATCTGTCCATTGGACTAAAACGTCTATCTGATCTTGTAACTGGAAGTAATTCATCAGATTTAATATTAATTACAAAATCAAAATTTTTTTTGTAAAGATCAGTAATTTGTTTTATATTTTCTCTAGTTTGATTAGACTTATAAACATCAAATAACGTTTCTATCTCGCTCACCAAAGATCTTGTCATCCCTTTATTTGCTTTAATCCAAATACTATCAAAAAAAACTATACTGATTGTTATTTGAAGGATTATTACTGGCGCTGCAACTATTATCAAAGCCCTATAAAATAATCTTTTAGGAAATATTTTTTTAATAAAATTATTTAACCCATAAAACATATCCTGAACCTCTTATTGTTTGTAAAAACTTTGGATTTTTTGGATCTATTTCAATTTTTTTTCTTAGTCTAGTTATCATCACATCTATTGAGCGTTCTTTAGTTATATTGGCAATTTTACCAATTTCCAATCTAGAAAAAATTTTACCTGGTGATGACAGCATTTTCATTAAAACTTTTTTTTCAGACAAATTAATTTTTTTTACTTTATTTTTTAGTTTGATGATCATTTTATTTAAATTTAACTCTGCCTCGCCAATTTTGCTCGAAAGCACCTTATTTGGATCAAGGTTCATTTTTATAACATTTTTGACTCTTAATAAAAGTTCTTTAGGATCAAAAGGCTTTCCAAGATAATCGTCCGCACCAAGTTCTAAACCATGAATTCTATTTTCTACTTCACCTTTAGCAGTCAATAATATTATTGGAATATTCTTAGACTCTTTAAGTTCTTTCGTAAGATCATATCCACTTTGACCAGGCATCATCACATCTAAAATTATTAAATTAAAATTAAAAATTTCTATTATCTTTTTTGCATTCTCAGCATTTTCAGCTGTAGATATTAAAAAACCTTTTTCAAGAAGATACTGTTTAATTAGAGATCTTATTTTATCATCATCGTCTACTACCAGAATATGAAATTTATTTTTTTCCATTTATAATTTTTTTCAAGACTTCTTTGAATTTTATAACAGAGTCCGAATCTGAATGTTTTAATGCATTAAAAATCCTTTTCTTTTGACTTTCGAAAACTTCTTGATAGAATTTTTTTCCATTTTGATCTAAATAAAGTAACTTTCTTCTTGTGTCATTTTTATCCCTTAATTGTTTAATTAGTCTCAATCTTTTCAATTCTTTCAAAACTCTATTTAAACTTTGTTTAGTTATTTTTAATTTCATTAATAATTCATTAATATTGATGCCTTCGTTTCTCTCAACTAAATGTAGAGTTCTATAATGCGCGGCACCCAATGAGTTTTTTTTTAAAATTTCTAAGGGGTCGGAAAACGTTTCCCTATATGCGTACAAGAGTAACTGTATGCAATCTTTTATCTGTTCATCCTTTAAATATAGCAAATCTTTCATATTTTGGTCAGATATGTTGACATATTTTATCAACAAATATACTTTTTTGTTAGAAAAAAATTATTTTATTTATACTTAAATGGAAACAATTCCTTACGATAAGAGATCTGGAAAAATTTGGTTTAATGGAGAATTAGTCAATTGGACAAACGCAAAAGTCCACTTATTAAATCATGGCTTACACTATGCTAGTTGTGTTTTTGAGGGCGAAAGAATTTATGAAGGTGAAATTTTCAAACTCCAAGACCATACAAACCGATTATTTTACTCAGCCAAAAGAATGGGAATAAAGATTCCTTTCAGCGAAAAAGAAATTAATGATGCGTCTAATGAAATTATTAGGATACAAAAAATTAAAAATGGCTATGTAAGGCCTGTAGTTTGGAGAGGAAGTGAAATGATGGCAATTTCTGCACAAAAAAATAAAATACATGTAGCTATCGCTGCGTGGGAATGGGGATCATATTTCGATCCAAAACTAAAACTCGAAGGTATTAAACTTCAAACTTCATCGTGGAGACGACCTCCACCAAATTCGGTTCCATGGGATACCAAAGCTGCAGGTCTTTATATGATTTGTACTTTGTCCAAGCATGAGGCTGAGAGCAAGGGGTATGCTGATGCACTTATGTTAGATCATCAAGGAAATATTGCCGAGGCAACTGGTGCAAATATTTTTTTTAAAGATAAGGATGGTTCACTTCATACTCCAGTACCCGACTCTTTTTTAGATGGGATAACAAGAAAATGTGTAATCAGTATAGCCAAGTCCAAGGGTGTTAAAATTATAGAAAAAAAAATTAAACCGGAGGAAATGTCAAATTTTGTTGGATGTTTTTTAACAGGGACAGCTGCAGAAATTACACCAGTATCTCAAATTGATAATTATAAATTTACAGTTTGTGATCTTATAAAAAGCTTATCTGAGAGTTACATTAATTTAGTAAGAAAAAAGGTAGCTGCTTAACCTTTTTTTGCTTTTATTAAAACTGACCAAGCAAGAAATTTAAAATATCTTGAATTTAAAATCTTTTCGTCCATTTTTTTTAAAATTTGGAAAAAATTTGATTTTTCTGGTTCCTTATAAAATAAAAAAAAAACTAAAGTAAGAAACCCATAATATTTTACTTCAACATTGACAAACAAACTTTTTATAAGTTCTATATCACTTAAATTAAAGGGATGCTCATCAGATGTTCTAGCATTTGGTGTAAATTTTCTATAAAGATTTATAATGGGGTTTGTAGCCATAGGTTCAATAAATACTATTTTACCGTCCTTTTTAAGTATCCTTTTTAATTCAGACAAAGACTTATTTAAATTTAAATGATGAAGTATCCCACTACCGTAAGCAATATCAATTGA
>Ga0114933_10004513_pt1 | contig 12999 bp, 7 predicted proteins | sample 4SBtaG_FD_89691 | JGI IMG/M metagenome (GOLD analysis project Ga0114933, IMG submission 89691) | Deep subsurface microbial communities from Kolumbo volcano to uncover new lineages of life (NeLLi) - 4SBTROV12_W25 metaG | ecosystem: Environmental > Aquatic > Marine > Volcanic | place: Kolumbo...
CCACAAGTTGTTATTGTACTTATTGGAAAAATATCTGGTGAAACAGTAGAATTAATAGTGAAATTTGTATCCCAAATACAACCATTACCATTATCATCTGTAAATGTAAATGTATAAGAGCCAGAGCATAAACCACTTGCTATGGTTAATCCTTGACCGTTTGAAGGGACCGGACTCCAAACTAAATCATAATTAGGAGTACCTCCATTTAATATGACAGAGGCTGATCCATCGCAATTACCAATACAAGTTTCATCTATAGTTGTCAATGTAATTATTGGCGGATTACAATTATGGTTCATTGCACCTACACAATTTTCTTGTCCGGGATTAACAGCACCTGGTGTTTGATTATCAGCTCCACACCCAGGATCACCAGCACATCCTTGAGACCATGATGATTGATTGAGATAGTTACAATCTGTTAAATAAAAAACATCATCAGTAGCAGTTCCACTACCCATATAAATATCACCATTTACATTATTAACTCCCCATCCAACACTAAAAACAGGATTATTCAAATTAGCTGGATCGTATATTTGAAAACCATCCTGAGTATTTGCCATTGAAATATTAGTCCAACTTCCACCAGGAACCCATCCAGAAGTAGAATAAGAGCTATTAGAGCTACTAGGAAGAGAGGTGTGCTTTTCAAATAACGTAGAACTTATTGGAATATTTAAAGTACAGTTATTGTCATTCATATTGAGATCGTTTACAGGCATTGCAGGATTTGGGTCAGCATCATTATATATGACAATGATAGTGCCAGCAGGAATACAAGACCATAAAGGATCATTAGAAAAACGACATGCGCCTGCAGCAATTCCTACACCTGTTGTAGCACTACCATTCAAAAAACCATTATTATCATCGAAAACCCACCCCCTCAAATCAATACAAGCAGGAACATCATCACAATTAACTAAAGTAGATCCTACAATAAGAAATTCAATGTATTCTTGAGATCCACTAGAACCTTGTGAGATCTCATTAATTACTATATTTTGAGCATCTACTTTACAGCAATAACTAATGAAAATAAATAATAAAAAAAGTAATCTAAAAGACACAGAACATAGTAGAAATTTTTACATGTAATGGTTTCATTAACAACACAATAGAAGCAATTAAATCAAGGACTCTCATTCACATATATTATTATATTAAATATAATGATTTTTAAAACAATACACTAATAATTAAAGTAAGATGTGTTGTTATATAGTTAAATTTTTATTAACTAAAAATAAGTGTTTGTTAATATCCTAATTGATGAATTATTATTTCAAAAGAATAACATGCCCCACATATTCATGAGTTTTTTGAAAAGCCTGGTCTACTACTATTAATTTCCATACATAGGCATCTTGAGGAGACATTACACCTTGATACCGTCCATCCCAACCTTCTCCTGGATAATAAGATTCATAAATTAATTCACCCCACCTATTAAAAACATAAAATTCATAATCAAGCAATTCAACTCCTGTTACTATAGGGTAAAAGATATTATTAATCGTATTTCCGTCATCTGGCGTAAAAGCATTAGGAACATATACCAAAAACTCTTCATTGATCACTACTGTCTGACAGATTGATGATAAACAACCAAAACTATTCATAGCCTCTAAACAAACTTCATAGTTTCCTTGATCATCATTAGGGAATGTATAACTAGGATTTACATCAGTACTTGTATTTGCAGCACCATTAACATCAAAAGTCCAATTATAAGAATCAGCATCAATACTGTTATTGGTGAAATCTATTGTAGTATTAAGTACAGTTGTAGGCTGAGGACCAAATGTAAATGCTGCTGTTGGATAATCATAAACACATATATATTGTGTTTGACTAAATCCAGTAACACACCCTTCAGGAGTTGTTACACTTAAGTCTACATCCCAACAGCCTGCTATCGAATATGTATAAGTAACAGGTCCACAATCTGTACTCACTCCTCCATCTCCAAAACTCCATAAACATTGAGAGCCAGAAGGAACATTAACTGAAGTGAAAGTAGTAGTTACAGGCATACAACCCTCTAAAGTATCTGCTGTAAAACTAACTGTAGGAATAGGACTTACAGTGATAGTAACACTTGCACTAACTGAAGGAGTTTCACAACCATCTGTTGCAGTAACAGTATATACTGTTGTAGCTGTTGGATTTACTGTATGATTTTGCCCAAGTCCTAATCCTTGATCCCAAGAATAAGTATAAGGTCCTCCATCTCCTCCAATGGCTAAGGCTGATATACTTGCATTATCCCCCATACAAATGGTTTGATCACTAAAAGCTACCAAGTTAATTGAAGGATTTACAGTAACTGTTAAACACACCTGACCTGAAGAGCAACCATTGGCATCAGTTCCTGTAACACAATATATCTGATCTAAAGTAGGTGATACTATTATAGACTGGGTAAGATCTCCATTATCCCAAGCATAGGTATATCCACCTACACCACCTGTGCAAATTGCATCTAGTTGAGCTGACCCTCCAATACATATAGCAGTATCACTGAAGGCCTGAATATTAACAGCAGGTGGACCAGATATCAAAGCAGTAGTTGAAGCTATACATCCACTAGCATCAGTAACATATACAATATAGTTTCCAGCACATAGATTAGAAAAAACATTTGATGACTGAAAATTAATTCCATCTAAACTATATTGAGTGGCTCCTGTTGCGTTAACAGTAATACTACCTGTACAATCACCACCACATAATTCATCTACCTCTACAATATTATTGATATTTACTGCCTGAGGGCCATTAATAACTGTATCTGCAGTTATGGTACAGCCATTGGCATCTGTAACAGTTAATGAATAAGACCCTACGCATAAATTAGAAGCCAATGGAACATTTCCAAAACCAGGTGTCCAGCTATAAGTATAGGTGCCTGGTCCTGTCCCACCAGCTGGAATTGAATTAATCATACCATCACATGCGCCAAAACAAGTCTCATCTGTCACACCTAAAGTCATCGTTAATAAAGGGGGTTCTGAAATACTAACAGGTAGAGGAGTTGTTTGACATCCATTGGCATCTTGTACAATAACATTATAATTACCTGCACATAATCCAGTATTAGTTGAAATAGGAAAAAAGTTAACCCCGTCAATACTATATTGATAAGAACCAGTTCCTCCCTGAGCAGTAATATTTATTTCACCTGTACATTGTCCGAAGCATAGTATATCAACACTAATAATCGTTGCAGTTAAAACAGTAGGTTGGTTGATCATAACCTGATCTATTGCCTGACATCCAAAGTTATCTTGTACCACAATATCATAAGTTCCTACACATAAACCATTGAATGTGTTTATAGCTTGGAAAGTTGCACCATTATCAATGCTAAATTGTGTAGCTCCAGTTGCATTTATAGCAATAGCTCCATCACAATATCCCTGACAAAGTACATCTGTAACGATCGTAGAATTAATAACAGGCCCCCCTTGATCTGTAATGGTTACAGTTCCTGTAACTTGACAACCAATATCGTCCTGCACTACTATGTTATAAGTTCCAGACATTAAACCTATAAAAGAACCTGAAGATTGAAAATTAGCTCCTCCATCAATAGAATATTGATACGGACTAATACCATTACTTGCAGTTAATGTAATTTCACCATCTGGATTTCCACAAGTCGACTGCACCACATTGTCTACATATGACAAGTTAGAAAAAGTTATTACCACATCATCTGAACTAACACACCCTCCTCCATTATCTTCAGTCCAAGTAAAAGTATAGGTTCCTGCAGATACTACTGTTACCGTTGCATTAGGGTCATTAGCTGAAGGAGAAAAAGTTCCAGGACCACTCCATGTTCCTGTCCCAAAAGACGGAACTGCATTCAATCCATAATTCAATGTACATATTTGATCATCAGAACCTGCATTTGCTGTTGGTAATCCAACAAAAGGTCCACCTGAAATAGTATGAGGGCAACCATTATCATCAACTATATCAAAAGAATAAAGGTCTCCATTTTGTAATCCATTGATTGTAATAGTACCTCCATTAGAAATTACTGTATTTGCAAAAGATGCTGTAGAAGGCTGTAAGTTACTTGCAGTAAAATTTCCTCCAAATAACTCAGGATAACCACCACTGATTACTATATCAGCAGAAGCAGTCTGACAATCTGGTGTCACAGTTGAAACAATAGGGCTTAAAAACGTGACTTGTGTAACATCTCCTATATCCCAACAGTTCGCATTTACAATATAATTTCCTAAAACAGGATCATAATGATATAAAGTAATTGGCGTATAATAAAGTGTCTGAGAAGGAAATGTAGCTGAACCTCCATAAATATCATAAACAGAAGTTCCATCATTAGTTTGAGTAATATTATTAGGGCTATTAATAATAGTATAAAAACAAGGATCATTTCCTGGAAAAACTCCTGGTGTTGGTGGACATGTATATACAAGATATACCAATGCTGGTTGATATGCATAACCTCCTATAGGCCCCACATCATCAGGAAATGAATAATCATTATTAGTATTGATAACAACCTGATCATTTTCACAAAGGATATAATTATTTATCCCGTTACCAGTTTGTGTTACAGTACTTGTTCCTGCATAAGCTGAACACCCACAATTAATTGTCTGTTGTTGACCACAGGATTGAAATCCAGAAAAATAGTAACTAATAACATATGGATTTGCAGTAGGGTCCAAACCACTCACAGACCATGTTTGAGGACTTGTAAAGGGAGGGTTAATAATAGTATCTATTGTATTAGTTCCATCACTTATTGAAATAACCAATGTACCACCTGCATTATTAGGGTTGGTAAACTCTATGGTCCCATTTACAGCTCCTCCTCCAATAGTACAATTAGAAGAAAAATAAGTGATAGGTGGTGGAGCCTGAATATCTCCAGTGATCGTACATGTAAGATCATCTGTAAAATAAGCGGTCATCGAACATAGCTGACCATCTTGAGTTAACCCAGTGAATGAATAACTCTGAGGTGACGTAAAAGGTGCATTAAAGACTTGTTGTTGACCAAAACAATTCTGTACAATTAACTGACCCGTTAAAGGTGGATCAGTAAAGGTAACTTCACCTGTCATATCATATTGTAAGAATGGTGTATTGTAACAATTGGTCATTACAGCAGTAATACCATTCATAGTACAGTTATTACATACTGGACCTGTTGCAAGTGTAATAGAAGCAGAAGAAACACACCCGTTATCATCTGTAACTGTAACAGTATAGGTACCAGGAACCAAATTTGAAATTGAAATATTTCCAGCAGCATTATTATTATCTGTTAATACAACCGTTCCAGTTGCATCTTGAGTAATTACAAAATCCCAAGGACCATCAGCACCTTGAGCTGTAGCATCTATTGAACCTGTATTATCTCCAAGACAAATTTCATCAACACCTGTTAAAAGAGGAGGTAAACAACATGCTAATGAAGAACTAAAGGTATATACAGGATCATCTTCGCATGCTAAATTCGACCAGCTTCCAGCTTCACCATCAGCCAATGAATTTATAGTTAATCCTAAATCTGCTCCATTAGATAATGGAGGACATGAACCCGCTGTAATGGTCCAACAGAATTCCCAATTCACATTACCACTACAATTATCTCCAAAATTATCCCCAGGATCTCCATTTCCATCAAGGTCTATATAAAAACCGTTCCCATAAGTATTACCATTAGCTGTACTTGTTATGCTATTGTACCAATCAAAAGCACCTGAACCTCCACATACTGCTGCTGGTTGTAAATTTGTTAAAGAAGCCTGATCCCAACCTGCTCCAAATGAAAGCTCTATACCTTGAAACCAATTGGTATTGGTTTGTTCCCACTCAGTTATAGTGTAACAAAATGTAACTGGTGTGCCAGAAAGGAAAGTACCGTTCACTGGTGCAGGGTTTACAGTTAAATTAGCTGAAATCAAGCAATCATTACAGCCTATATTATTTTGTAATGTTAGATCAAATGGTCCCTGATCATTGGCATCTCCACCACTTATCTGTAAATAATAAACCTGACCTATAACGAGCTGATCAAAATTAACACTTAAATTTCCTGCATTTCCAACACCACAACCAAAAGGAGTAAGTGCACCACAGTTTCCATAATACAATCCAACATTAGGTGTCGTTAAACCAGCTATTGACACATCTACATTATTGCCAGTAGCTGTAAAAGAGTACCATACATCAGCAGCAGGTGAGCTCATGTTTACTCCTGTACCTTGACAATTAACCAAAGATGTATAAGGGTTTTCAGCAACTGCACCTACATTTGAAAGATTAGTAGTTACAGGAGCTCCTAAGCCTGTGCCATTTGGGCCATTACAACCTGCTGGTGTAGGCAAAGTTCCCAAATCAATGGCCCCAAAACAATCATCGTTGGGTAGCTGAGCATATAAAAAAACAGAAAGAAAACAGGAGGATAGCAATAAATAAAATCGATTCATTTTTTAATATTGTAGGTGTGTAGTTCAATTATGTGACCATTTTCGTTTATAGTGAATTTAGAATCACTTTTTGATTGAATTCCTTTTGGTATAATCCTATTTTCATCAAATGGAATATTCAACTTCATAAGCTCATTTGCTGATAATAATTCAACAACGACACCATTTTCAAATCTCAAAGTTCTTCTTTTATCTTCATATCTATATTTATCCCAATCTGCTTTCTCAAAAGATGAAATGAAAAAATCATTCGCTTTCTCAAAGCTTGACTTAATTTCATATTTTTTAGCTATTTCAGCTGAAGAATAATTTTGGGCAGATAAAAATTGAGTTGAAAAAAGAAAAAACAATACTAAATAATAATTTTTTTTCATTGTAATTATATAATAAACTATTCATAAAACGCTATTTATAAAAATAGTTGCCATGCTATTTATAAATTATTAAATCTTGATAAAAACATTTAAAAAAAATGGTGAAAACTATATCTATTTGATGTTTTTTTTCACCTTTGCCAAAAAATAATTCATTCTATGAATAAAATACACAACTATAGCGCTGGTCCCTGCATACTTCCTCAAGAAGTTTTTGAACAAGCTGCAAACTCTATCAATAATTTCAATAATACTAATTTATCATTGATTGAGATATCTCATAGAAGTAATGATTTTATTGAAGTAATGGAAGAAGCACGATCTCTAGTTAAAGAACTATTAAATATCCCTGACGGGTATACTGTTCTTTTCCTTCAAGGAGGAGCTAGTCTTGGTTTTTTAACTACTGCCTATAATATGATGAGGAGTAATAAAACTGGAGGATATATAGTTACTGGAGCTTGGGCTAAAAAAGCAGCCAAAGAAGCTGATTTTGTTGGACAAAAAAAGATACTTGCTTCATCAGAAGATGCTAATTTCAATTATATTCCAAAAAATTACAAGGTGCCTAGTGATATAGATTACCTACACCTCACTTCTAATAACACCATATTCGGAACTCAAATCAAAGAATTTCCTACTTCAAACACCCCTTTAGTATGCGATATGTCTTCGGATATATTTTCAAAAAAAATAGATGTTAGTTCCTTTGATTTAATTTACGCAGGTGCACAAAAAAACATGGGACCAGCTGGAACTACTCTTTATATTGTAAAAGATGAAATAATTGGAAAATCAAGTGTTTCTATCCCTACTATGCTTGACCTGAAAACTCATGCAGATAAAGATTCAATGTTCAACACCCCTCCAGTATTTGCTATCTACACTTCAATGCTTACATTACAATGGCTAAAAGGTAATGGAGGATTAGATTGGATTGAAAATAGAAATAACAATAAGGCTAATCTAATATATAGTGAAATTGACAGGAACTCACTTTTTAATGGAACTGCTGAAATAGAAGATAGAAGTAACATGAATGCTACATTCACCTTAAATAATGAAGCCCTAAAAGAACAATTCGATTCTATGATTTTATCAGCAAATATAAGTGGTCTTAAAGGTCATCGATCTGTTGGTGGTTATCGTGCTTCAATGTACAACGCCCTACCTTTAGAAAGCGTACAGATTTTAGTTGACGTAATGAAAGAACTAGAAGTTAAATTTGGATAAAAAAATAATTATGAAAATTCTTGCCAATGATGGTATTTCTGAATCAGGAGTAACTTTACTAGAAAGTGCTGGATTCAATGTTTCTACAGATAAAATTGATCAGGATAATTTAATTGATGCTATAAACGATCAAAAAATTGAGGTAATACTTGTTAGAAGTGCAACAAAAGTTAGAAAAGATATCATAGATAGTTGTCCTAATCTAAAAATCATCGGAAGAGGTGGCGTAGGAATGGACAACATTGATGTTGACTATGCTAAAGAAAAAGGCATTCAAGTAATTAACACCCCAGCGGCATCATCTCAATCAGTTGCAGAGCTAGTAATGGCTCAGCTTTTTAATATTTCCAGATCTGTTTATGACTCAAACAGAAAAATGCCCTCATCAACAAATGGAGACTTTAAGACATTAAAGAAAAAATATGCCAAAGGAGTTGAATTAAGAGGCAAAACAATTGGCATTATTGGATTTGGCAGGATTGGACAAAATACAGCAAGATATGCCCTAGGCTGTGGCATGAAAGTAATTGCTTCTGATCCATTTATCGATAAAGTAAATATAGATATTGAAATCAATAATCAACCTCTAATAGTTAACATCCCAACAATAACTTTTGATGAAGTTTTAGCTAATGCTGACTTCATCTCATTACATGTACCTATGCCATCAGATGGAAAAGCATTAATAGGCGAGGATGAATTTAATAAAATGAAAGATGGCATAAGAATAGTAAATGCTGCCCGAGGTGGTGTAATTGACGAAGATGCACTCATAAAAGCGCTTAATAATGGAAAAGTAGCTGCTGCTGCATTAGATGTATTTGTTGGAGAACCATCTCCTAGAACTGATTTAATCAATCATGATAAAATATCTATCACTCCTCATATAGGAGCAGCAACTATTGAAGCACAAAATAGAATTGGAACAGAATTGGCTGATAAGATCATTTCTTTTTATAAGAAATAATTTATAATTCTTTTTTCTGAAATGGCTCATATCATTCCATTTAATGCATTGCGACCAACAAGAAGCAAAGCTAATCTAATTGCTTCTAGGCCATTCTATACTTATAAAAAGAATTTACTGAATGCTAAATTAGAAGGGAATCCCTATACATTCTTACATGTAATTAATCCAGAGTTTAGAGAAGATGATAAAACTATTGCAAATTCCCCTGAAAGATTTAAAAAAGTTAAGGAAAAATTTGAAGAATTTAAAAATCAAAATTATTTCATTAAAGACGAGCTCCCCTACTTTTATATTTACAGACAACAAACATCTTTTGGAGAATTCATCGGCATAATTGGAGCTGCATCAATTCATGACTTTAAAAAGGGAATTATTAAACCACATGAAAACACACTAACAAAAAGGGAGAATACATTTAAACTCTATTTAGACATCTGTAAGTTTCATGCCGAACCAGTTCTTCTATCTTATAAAGATCAAGAAAAAGTCAACTTTATAATTAATGAACAAATTTCTAAAAGAGCTGAATATGAATTCACCACTACAGACAATAAAAGTCATGAGCTTTGGGTTGTAGACAACAAAGATGACATCAATCAATTAATAGAAGAATTTAAAAACGTAAATTCAATTTATATTGCAGATGGACATCACAGAGTAGCATCTTCTATTTTATATGGAAATTCAAAAAACAAAAACGATAATCTAGCCAATCATTTCTTGTCTTTTTTTATTGCAGAATCCAAGTTAAAAATTTTTGAATATAACAGATTTGTTAAAAATATAGATCCACTTTCTGAAACTGAATTAAAAAACAAAATAGAAGAAAAATTCAACTTAAAGTTAATCACTGACAACAAGATCAAACCATCAAAAAAACATGAATTTACAATGTACCTGAACAAAAACTGGTACTTGCTATTACCTAAAGAAGGTGTTATTTTGAACGGGCATCCAACATCCTCTTTAGATACCAACCTATTATCTGAATTAATCTTAAAACCCATCTTAGATATTACAGATCTAAAAAATGATGAAAGAGTAGATTTTTTCAATGGTGCTAGAGACTATAGTGAATTAACTGAGATGGGAGATGCCAATAAAAACAGCGTCATCTTTTGTTTGTTTCCTCACACCATTGAAGAACTTAAAAATGTAGCGGACACTAAAAACAGTATGCCTCCTAAAAGCACATGGATAGAACCTAAACTAAGAAGTGGACTAACTGTTTATGAATTCTAATTAACTAGCTCTTTTACTTTATCTGCTGCTTCTTTTAGAGTGACAGCTGAATGAACATTTAGGCCAGATTGATCAATAATACTTTTAGCCTCAATAGAATTTGTCCCCTGTAATCTAACAATGATTGGAACAGGTATATTTCCAATATTTTGATAGGCTTGCACTATTCCATTAGCTACTCTATCACAACGCACAATTCCTCCAAAAATATTCACTAAAATTCCTTTCACATTAGCATCTTTAAGGATAATATTAAATGCTTTTTCTACTCTTTCTGCATCTGCAGTACCTCCAACATCTAGAAAATTAGCAGGGTCTCCCCCACTTTGCTTTATAATATCCATTGTTGCCATTGCTAATCCAGCTCCATTTACCATACAACCCACATTTCCATCTAGATTTACAAAATTCAAACCAGCTTTATCAGCTTCTACATCAGTTGGATCTTCCTCAGACAAATCTCTCATTTCTAAATAATCAGGATGTCTAAACAGAGCATTGTCATCTAATGAAACTTTTGAATCTACAGCAATGATCCTTTCATCACACGTTTTTAAAACTGGATTGATTTCAAATAAAGAAGCATCACATCCTTCATATGCAGAATAAAGAGCATACACAAATTTTGTCATTTCTTTAAATGCTTTTCCTTGTAACCCTAAATTAAATGCGATCTTTCTACATTGAAATGGTCTGATCCCAACTTTTGGATCAATCTCTTCTTTATGTATTAAATGAGGGGTCTTTTCTGCAACTTCCTCAATATTCATACCTCCCTCAGTTGAATACATAATAATATTCCTTCCTGATTCTCTATTCAATAATACAGACATGTAAAACTCACTTGTTTTATCAAAGTCAGGAGCATATGCATCTTCAGCAATTAATACTTTGTTTACCTTTTTACCCTCTTCACTGGTTTGAGCAGTAACCAAATGCCCTCCTAATATTCCTTTTACAGTCTCTTCTAATTGATCAATTCCTTTTGCTATAACCACACCATGGGAGCCAGTTTCTTTCACAACTCCTTTTCCTCTACCACCTGCATGAATCTGAGCTTTCACAACAAACCATGAAGTTCCGGTTTCCTCTGATAGTTCTTTAGCAATAGGTAATGCGTCATTTATATTATCTACTACTTTACCTTCTTGTATGGCTACACCATATTTTTTCAATATCGATTTGCCCTGAAATTCATGTAAATTCATATTCTATTATTTAATTAAAAACCAAAATTAAAAATACTTACTAATCAATTACTTTAAAAAAGAATAAAAATAATATACAGATGCAACTTTTTAATTAAATCCATGTATTCTGCAAGAATCAAAAGAAAATTTGCATATTAGATGAATGATTGAAGCAAAGAATATTCATAAATCTTATTCTAACCTACATGTATTAAAAGGTGTTGATTTATCTATAAAAAAAGGAGAGATCGTATCTATTGTTGGAGCAAGTGGAGCTGGGAAATCTACTTTTTTACAAATATTAGGAACATTAGATAAAGCAGATCAAGGAAACATTGTTTTCAATGAAAAAGACATCTCATCTTTTGGTAAAAAAGAATTAGCTAAATTCAGGAATCAAAATATTGGTTTTGTTTTTCAATTTCATCATTTACTCCCAGAATTCAATGCACTTGAAAATGTTTGTATTCCTGGTTATATAGCAAATAGAAAGAAAAAAGAAGTTGAAGATTTCGCTAAAGATTTATTAAACCAATTGGGACTTAAAGACAGGCTAAACCACAAACCGAATGAATTATCTGGAGGCGAACAACAAAGAGTTAGTGTTGCCAGAGCATTAATTAACAACCCCCTATTGGTTCTTGCTGATGAACCAAGTGGTAATCTTGATTCAAAAAATGCTGAAGAATTACACGACATCTTCTTAAATCTGAAGTCAGAATTTAATCAATCATTCATTATAGTTACTCATAATGAAAAACTTGCAGAACTAGCTGATAGAAAATTAGTAATGTCTGATGGAAAGATTATTAATTAATAGATCTTAAAAAGAGGGACAGGAAATTGGTCTATAGGTTTTCTTTTTAGGTTCACAATAAAAATTGATGCCTAATGAAATTTCATGAGACCCTCCTGATAGAACAGATAATTTAGACATGGTAACATCGTAGCTATATCCCACCTTTACCATATCAGACTCAACACCTACTGTTACAATAAAAGCATCCTTATTACGGTACCAAATACCACCAACCAAAGATCCCTTTTTAACATATAAACCCATATTCAATTGTTGGAATTCACCTTGCCTTGTATATAAAATATTAGGAGATATAGATTGTTCCTTTTCTGTATATAACGACCCTCCTTGCAAAGGTATTATTGCACCAACATGCCCAGTAAACCTCATAGGTAAAGGAGAAGGTACAGATGAATTTAAAAACGATTCATTCGGCTCAGTTAAATGATGCACTGCAAATCCAGCATAAAACTGTTCTGTATAACCTACAACACCTGCACTAAAATCAAGATTATTAACAGGGTCATCTCTTCTTACATCATTAGTCTGGTAAACAAAGCCTCTTCTTGGATCAATCATGTCACCAAAAGTCAATCGATCCCAATCAACAGATTTTTGATAATAAGAACCCTCGATCCCAAAATTAATAGAGAATTTTCTTGTTACTTTCTGATGATAGGAATAAATAAGACTTACCCTTGAA
>Ga0114933_10004515_pt1 | contig 12996 bp, 13 predicted proteins | sample 4SBtaG_FD_89691 | JGI IMG/M metagenome (GOLD analysis project Ga0114933, IMG submission 89691) | Deep subsurface microbial communities from Kolumbo volcano to uncover new lineages of life (NeLLi) - 4SBTROV12_W25 metaG | ecosystem: Environmental > Aquatic > Marine > Volcanic | place: Kolumbo...
GCCAAGGCGGCGGCCGAGGCCAAGGCGGCGGCCGAGGCCAAGGCGGCGGCCGAGGCCAAGGCGGCGGCCGAGGCCAAGGCGGCGGCCGAGGCCAAGGCGGCGGCCGAGGCCAAGGCGGCGGCGGAGGCCAAGGCGGCGGCCGAGGCCAAGGCAGCGGCCGAGGCCAAGGCGGCGGCCGAGGCCAAGGCCCAGGCGGCCCGGTCGTCTGGCAAGACCGACCTGACGTTGACCTTCCTCTTCGACGACATCGAAGCGGTCGACACGGCGGGCGTGGCGGAGCTCGCGCGGAACGCGCGCTCGAAGGGCCAGAAGGTCACGGTGACCGGCCACACCGACAGCGCCGGCGTCGAGGCCTACAACGTCCACCTCTCCGAGCAGCGCGCCCACGGCGTGAAGCTGATGCTCGTCAATGCGGGGCTCGCATGGGACGACGTGATCGTCGTCGCGGCGGGCTCCAGCCAACCCAAAGCGGACAATGGGACCGAGGATGGTCGGGCCGCAAACCGACGCGTCGAGCTCCGAATCGGAGGCTGAGTGCCGATCGACCAACAGCTGACCCACCTCCGCGAGGTCGCGCGGCAGGTGGCGGTCATTCCCGCCGGGAACACCGAGCGCAGCCGGATGGAGGCCGACTTCGATCAGCGGCTCCGCGCGATCGTGCGCACCATCGCCAAGCGCGACGGGGTGGCGGCCTGCTTCGCCGTGCGCGACGGTCACGTGGTGCAGTCCGCCGGCGGCATGCTCGACTACGACGCCCTCGGAGACGGCTGCTGGACCCTCGTGCAGACCTGCGCCACCCTCGCGGAGCAGCTCGGACTGGGCACGCCCCAGCAGGAGCTCCTGCTCGGCGACGTGCGCAAGCTCGCCATCATCCGCGTCGGGCCCGTGATGTTGGGCATCGTGGCCGGCGCCAAGACCTCCCTGCACGCGGCGCTCTACGGCTAGCGCACCAATCAGGTGATCTCGGCGCTCCAGCGCGCTCCTTTCGGGGCTCGGCGACGTATGCTGGCCCCATGAGCACCACCCTCCTCCTCTGCCTGCTCGCCTGTCGGTCCGACGAGGTGAAGCCCGACCAGGACACCGGCGCCATCTCCGTGGAGACGGGGCTGCCACCCGTCGACACCGGCTCCGTCGACGGTGACACCGACCCACCCGTCGACACCGCCCCCGTCGACACTTCCGAGCCGACCGACACGCACGATCCCGGCGACACCTCGTCCGGTCCGTTGGACGAGGACCAGGATGGCTTCGACACGGATCGCGACTGCGACGACTCCAACTCCGCCATCCACCCCGACGCGACGGAGGTCTGCGACGGCGTGGACAACGACTGCGACGCGCTCGTCGACGACGAGGACGAGGTCGAGGGTGGTGTGACGTGGTGGGCCGACCTCGACGGCGACGGCTGGGGGGACCCCGAGAGCGCGGTGCAGGCCTGCGACGCACCCTCGAGCTACGTCGACACCAGCGACGACTGCGACGACGGCGACGCGGCCGTGCACCCCGACGCCACCGAGGTGTGCAACGGTGTGGACGACGAGTGCGACGGGCTCGTGGACGACGACGACCCGGACGTGAGCGGCATCTCGGTGTGGTACCTGGACGCCGACGGCGACGGCGTGGGAGGCAGCGCCTACGAGACCCAGGCCTGCACCGCACCTTCGGGCTTCGCCGAGGCCGACGGCGACTGCGACGACGGCGACAGCAGCGTCTTTCCGGGCGCCAACGAGGCCTGCGACGGGCTCGACAACGACTGCAACGGCAGCGTGGACGAAGCCGGCGCCAGCGGAGAGGCCACCTGGTACGTCGACGCGGACGGCGACGGCTACGGCGATGCGAGCACCTCGAGCACCTCGTGCGACGGCGCCAGCGGCTTCGTGGCCGACGCCACCGACTGCGACGACGGCGACAGCGAGGTCTCGCCGGCGGCCGACGAGCGCTGCAACGGGATCGACGACGACTGCGACGGCCTGATCGACGACGACGACGACGACGCGATCGATCCGTCGACGGCCTACGCCGACGCCGACGGCGACGGCTTCGGCGACGCGGGCAGCAGCCTGACCGCATGCGACGTGCCCAGCGGCTACGTCGAGGACGACACCGACTGCGACGACGCCGACGCCGCGGCCCACCCCGACGCCAGCGAGACCTGCGACGCGGTCGACAACGACTGCGACGCGCTGGTGGACGACGAGGACCCCGATCTGAGCGGTGCGAGCACCTGGTACCTCGACTACGACGGCGACAGCTACGGCAACAGCGCGTATGCCACCGACGCGTGCGAGGCCCCGAGCTCGTACGTCGACAACGACGACGACTGCGACGACACGGACCCCGCGCTGAGCCCGGAGACGACCTGGTACGGCGACGGCGACGGCGACGGCTTCGGCGATGCCGCCAGCGCCAGCGCCGCGTGCGAAGCGCCGAGCGGTGCGACCGCCGACGCGAGCGACTGCGACGACGGCGACGCCGCCGTGAACCCGGACGCCGACGAGGTGTGCGACGGCTTCGACAACGACTGCGACGGGCTGGTCGACGACGACGACAGCGGGGTGGCGGGCACCAGCACCTGGTCCATCGACCACGACGGCGACGGCTACGGCACCTCGGACTACACCCTGGACGCCTGCGACCAGCCCTCGGGCTACGTGGCCGACAGCAGCGACTGCGACGACCTCGACGCCAGCCTGAACCCCGACACGGTCTGGTACGCCGACGGCGACGGCGACGGCTTCGGCGACGCCACCGACACGGCGTCCGCCTGCGAGGCTCCGAGCGGACACCTGTCCGACGCCTCCGACTGCGACGACGCCGACGCGGCCGTGAACCCCGACGCCGACGAGCTCTGCAACGGGATCGACGACGACTGCGACGGCGCCATCGACGACGAGACGGCGCTCGACCAGGGCACCTGGTACGAGGACGCCGACGGCGACGGCTTCGGAGATCCCGACGTGTCCACCGACGCTTGCGACGCGCCGAGCGGGCATGTGGCCGACACCACCGACTGCGACGACACCGACTTCGACGTGAACCCGGAAGCCGAGGAGACCTGCGACGGCGTGGACACCGACTGCGACGGGGTCCTGATGTCGGGTGGCGACGATCCGGACGGCGACGGCATCCACAGCTGCGAGGACGACGAACCCTACGCCGTGGACTGGGACACCGGCTGGGAGGGATGGACGACCGTGGACCTGGGTGGCTCCAACACACCGGCGTGGGGCTGGTCGGGGGGCGCGATCTACGAAGCCTCCAACGCGGCCGACTCCTTCGCCGTGTCGCCCGACCTGGGCGAGCTGGACACCTACACGATCACCGTCGACGTGTGGAGCTCCACCAGCGCGTGCAACGAGGCGGGGATCGTGTTCGACTACGACGGCGCCGACTACTGGCTGGCCAGCTGGACCGATCCCACCGGCTACTACGGCACCAGCGGCGAGATCCTGCTCTCACAGTGCACGGGCACGGCCTGCAGCACCGTCGCGAGCGACGCGAGCGCCGACTACACCAACGGCGGCGCGTCGGCGTGGACGGAGCTGGCCGTCAGCGTCGACGGCGACGACCTGAGCGTGTGGTGGGGCGGGAGCGAGGTGCTGACGTGGACCGAGAGCGGCGCGAGCCCGATCGGCCTGGACCAGATCGGCGTCTACACGTGGGACAACGACGGCGGGGTGTACTACGACACCCTGGTCGTGACGAATCCCTGAAGTCGGACCCATGCCTGCCTACATCACCCCGAGGGGCCACCAGGCCCTGCTCGACGAATACACCTTCCTGATGAAGGACGAGCGCCCGCGCATCACCCGCGAGGTGCAGTACGCCGCCTCGCTCGGCGACCGCTCCGAGAACGCGGAGTACCAGTACGGCAAGAAGCGGCTGCGCGAGATCGACCGCCGGCTGCGCTACCTCCAGAAGCGGCTCGAGGGCGTGGAGGTGGTCGACCCCACGCAGTACCACGGGCTCGACGTCGTACGCTTCGGCGCCACCGTGGTCGTCGAGGACGAGGCCGGCGACGAGAAGACCTACGAGATCGTCGGCAAGGACGAGATCGACGCCAACGCCGGCCGGATCTCCTACCAGTCGCCCCTGGGCAAGGCCCTGATCGGCTGTGGAGAGGGCGACGAGGTGCGCTTCACGGCGCCCGGCGGAAGCCGCATGCTCGCGCTCGTGGCCGTGAGCTACCCGGTGCGCACCCGTGGCTGAGGTCCGCCTGGTCGATCACGTTCGGGCCACCCGGGGTCTGAGCTCCCGTGCCGCGCGGCTCGCCATGGGCACGGGCAAGGTCTGGTACGGCGGCGTGCCCACGGCGGACGCGGGCCGGATGGTGGATCCGAGCGGCGTGAGCTTCCGCGAGAACGCCCCACGGATCCGTGTGGGCCGGGACCTGGTGCTCGTGCACGTCGACGACCACCTGGCGGTCGTGTGGAAGCCCGCCGGGCTCCTGAGCGTGGCCGCGCCGGGGCGGGGGGACGACGACAACGTGGTGACCGCCGTGTCCCGCCTCTTGGGCCGCGCGATGCCCGTGCACCGGCTGGACGAGCCCACCTCGGGCCTGATGCTCGTGGCGCGCGACCCCATCGCCCGCGCCGGCCTGATCGAGCAGATCTCCGCGCACGCCATCGAGCGCCGCTACCTGGCGCTGGTCCAGCAGACCTTCCGCGAGGGCGAGGTGAGGTGGGAGAGCGAGCTGCCCCAGGGCACGGCGGTGAGCCACTTCCGGCGGCTGCAGGTCTTGCGGCGGGACGCCACGCTCGTGGAAGCGCGCCTGGAGACCGGCCGGAAGCACCAGATCCGCCTGCACCTCGCCGACCTCGGGCACCCCGTGCTCGGCGACGAGCGCTACGCCCCCAAGCCGGTGGTGCGCCGCGCCCCACGGCTCGCGCTGCACGCCTGGCGGCTGGGCTTCGAACACCCCCGCACCGGCAAGCGCCTGCGCTTCCAGGTGCCGCTGGCTGACGACCTCGAGCGGCTTCGGCGGGAGCTCGACACCAGCGCGGAGGAGCGCCCTCCCGGTCCGCGGAAGCGTCCGGACCGCAAGCCGAAGACGCGGAGGAAGAAGCGTTGAGGGCGCTGATCACCGGCGGCGCGGTCCGATTGGGGCGAGCGGTGGCCACCGCGTTGCACGAGGCCGGGTTCTCGGTCGCGCTCCACTACCGGGCGAGCTCGGGCGCCGCGCGCAGCCTGGCGGAGGAGTTCGGCGGTGCCCTGCTGGTGCAGGCGGATCTCTCCACGGTCGAGGGCTGCGCGAGCGTGGTCGACGCCGTGAACCGCTGGGGGGGCGTGGACGTGCTGGTGAACAGCGCGGCGGCCTGGGAGGCCTGCCCGGTCGAACAGATCGACCCGGTGCGTTGGGACGCGATGCAGGCCCTGAACGTTCGGGCGCCCTTCCTGCTCACCCAGGGCTTGCTGGCCTCGCTCCGAGCGTCCGAGCTCCCGGGCGGGGGGCTCGTGCTCAACATCACCGACATCGCCGGCGAGCGGCCGGCACGCGGCTACGCCCACTACAACGTGTCGAAGGCCGGGCTGACCATGCTCACCCGCACCCTGGCGCTGGAGCTCGCGCCGCAGGTCCGGGTCAACGGCATCGCCCCGGGCACCGTGCTCCCCCCCGAAGAGCTTCCCGACGAGCAGCTCATCGCGATCCGCGACACCATCCCCGCAGGCCGCTTCGGCACGGCGCGCGACATCGCGCGGGCCGCGATCTACTTCGCGCTGCACGCGCCGTACGTCACCGGCCAGGTGCTCGCGGTCGACGGCGGCCGCAGCGTGGGCGGCCCGATGGAGGCCGGATGATCACGCGGGTGCGGGTCGACGACCTCCGCGTGAGCTGCCTCATCGGCTGCCTGGACCCCGAGCGGGTGCGGCCTCAGGAGGTGCGGCTCGATGCCGAGGTGCAGCTCGACACCCACGCCGCCGCCGACGGCGACGACCTGCGCCGCACCTGGGACTACGCGGCGTTCGCGGGCAGAATGTCCTTCGTGCTGGAGGAGGCCGGCTTCCACCTGCTGGAGACCGCCGTGCGCTTCCTGGTGCGCAGCCTCCTGCTGCCGCCGGTCACAGGCTCCCAGCGACCGCCGGTGACCGCCGCGCGGGTCTGCCTCACCAAGTTCGGGGCCCTTCCGGGCGACGCGCTCGCGCAGGTGGAGCTCTCCGCCCGACGGGAGGAGGTGCAGTTCCGGCAGGAAGCCAAGCCGTGGGGCACGGTCGACGTCGTGGACGAGTGCCGTCGGCTCGGGCTGTACCGGCTCAACCTCGCGCCGGGCGCCACGATCCCGAACCACCTCCACCGCGTGATGAACGAGTCGGAGCTGGTGCTCCACCCCGGCCTGGTCGGCTGGCAGGTGGGGCACGCGCCGCGAGCGCTCGAGGTCGGGGAGCGCTTCCAGTGGCCCCACCACCACGCTCACGGCTACCAGAACAGCGGCGAGCGGCCCGCGAGCCTGCTCTGCATCGACAGCCCCACCTTCGATCCCACCGACGAGGTGCTGGCGTGAGGGTGCTGGTCACGGGAGGCGGCACCGGGCTGGGTCGCGGCATCGCGGAGGCCCTGATCGAGCGCGGCGACGAGGTGGTGCTGGTCGGGCGTCGGAAGGGTCCGCTGGCCGAGACGGCCGAGGCGATCGGCGCCTCCTGGATGACGGGCGACGTGACCGGCGACCCGGACGCCCTGATCGCGGCCGCGGGACCTCTCGACGGGCTGGTCAACAACGCGGGCAGCCTGGTGACCGGTCCAATGGACGGTGAAGGCCTCGACGCGATGTTCGCCGTGCACGCCCGCGCCCCGGCGCTCTTGACCCGGGCGTTCGCCGCGCAGGCTCGGCAGGGGTCGGTGGTCAACGTGGCCTCCAACCTGGTGCTGCGTCCGATCGTGGGTGCTGGCGCCTACACCGCCGCGAAGGCCGCCTTGTGCAGCCTCACCCGCACCCTGGCGCTCGAGCTCGCTCCGCACGTTCGGGTCAATGCGGTGCTCCCGGGGGTCGTCCCCACCGCGATGACCGACCGCGGCGACGCCTGGCTCGACGAGGTGGCGAAGCTGCACCCGCTGGGACTCGGCCGGCCGGCGGACGTGGGCGAGGCGGTGGCGTACCTGCTGCACGCGCGCTGGGTGACCGGCGCCGAGCTGGTGGTCGACGGCGGGCTCACGGCGGGTGCGTCGTAGCTCAGGAGTCGGTGAAGACCTTCGTGAAGTCGAGCTGCTTCCGCTTCACGACCCAGACCGGGGGGTTCGCCGAGAGCACCGACAGCGCCGACATCGCGAGCGAGGCCCGAAGCGCCGAGCCCAGGGAGTACCAGCGGTACCCGAGCCCGATGGACACGGTGGGGTTCTGCACCCGGTGCCACCACAGCGGCGGGTTGTAGAGCACGTCGCCGGGCTTCAGGGTGAAGCGGTAGCCGCGCAGGTGGCGGCAGGCGGGCATGGCCTCGTAGTCGGGAACGAGCGGGTCGAAGTCCGAGAAGAAGTAGGGCGCGCGGGTCATCGGCGGTCGGAGCACGGGGGCCCAGGACGGCGCGTACAGGATCCAGGTCTTCTCGCCGTGGAGCTGCACGAACAGGTTGTTGCCGATGGCGCAGTGCAGAGCGGTGTCGGTGTTCGCGCCGCCGATGAAGAGCTGGAGCGACGAGGGGCCCGAGAGCGGTCCCTTCCGGGCGCCGAGCCACGCGCGATCGATCTCCGCCAGGCGCTCGGGCGAGCGCTCCAGGAAGGTGAGGAAGCGGCAGTACGCCCGGTTGCCGTCACCCAGGCCGGCCAGCGCTTCTCCCAGGGTGCTGTGGGTGGCGCCCTGATCGCGGAGCACCATCTCGGCCCCCGCCATCTTCATCAGGATGATGGGCTCGTGGCCATGGGCCTCGGCCAGGAACTCCGGGCTCCAGCCGGCCGCGCCCCAGGCCTTGGCGGCCCCCTCGAGGATCACGGGGCGGCCGCGCCTCACGTAGCGGTGCACGAAGTCGGCCGCCGAGATGGCCTGCACGCGCTCGAGCGGCTGCAGGAAGCCTTCGTGGTCCGCCAGCGCCCCCTCGATCCGAGCCGCGGCCCGCTGGCGGGAGGCCTCCAGGCGCGCCTCCAACCCGAGCGCGCCCAGGCAGTGCTGCAGCACCCAACGCCGACCGTAGCGCTGGAGCAGGGGCGCCGGAACCGGGGGGGTGACCTCCACGGCGTGGCTAGTCGGCTGCGGGCTGCGGAGCGTGGACCAGGGCTCGGTCCATGAGGTGGCTCGGCCGCACGTTCCGCAGCGCGGCGAGCATGTTGCCCTTGACCTTGGGGTTCTTGTCGTTGAGCTCGCCGAGGAGCCGCTTGATCTGCTTCCGCTGGAGGTTCTCCTGCGAGCCACAGAGGTCGCAGGGAATGATCGGGAAGGCCATCTCCTCGGCGAAGGCCGCGATCTCCTCCTCGGGGCAGTACACCAGGGGCCGGATGACCACGTTGCGCCCATCGTCGCTGACCAGGCGCGGCGCCATGCTCTTGAGCTGCCCCGAGTAGAACAGGTTCAGCATCAGCGTTTCGATGAAGTCTTCGCGGTGGTGGCCGAGCGCGATCTTCGTGCAGCCCAGGTCGACGGCCGCGTTGTACAGGATTCCGCGGCGCATCCTGCTGCACAGCGAGCAATAGGTCTTGCCCGCAGGCACCTTGTCGATGACCACGCTGTAGGTGTCCTGCTCCAGGATCCTGTAGGGCACCCCGATGGACTCGAAGTAGTTCGGCAGCACGTGGGCGGGGAAGCCGGGCTGCTTCTGGTCGAGGTTGACCGCGACGATCTCGAAGTCGAAGGGCGCCTTGCGCTGCATGAGGCGGAGCAGGTGCAGCAGGGTGTAGCTGTCCTTGCCGCCCGAGACGCAGACCATCACCTTGTCGCCGGGCTCGACGAGCTCGAAGTCGCGCACGGCGGCGGTCACGTGGCGGTGCAGCACCTTCTCCAGCCGGCTGGCCATGGTCACCTCGAAGCGAAGCCGCGTGTTTAACGCACTGGAGCGCGGCTCCGACGCAGAGGGACGTTAAGCGCGGCGCCATGGCTGACGATGGTCCAGAGCTGCGCGTAGTGAACGAGGACGAGCCGGGCCGGGTGGGCTGCCTCCCGATGGTCGGTGGACTCGGGCTGATGGCCTACGGGCTGCTCATCGTGGGCATGGGCACGGTCGGCTTGATCGGCATCACCTGGGTCATCTACATCACCCGGGTCATGGCCCAGCAAGCCGGCAGCGTGCTGATGGGCGGAGCGACCGTGGATGGCTGGCGGCTGCAGGAGCTGCGGGCCTGGGGCGTGCTCGGCGAGGACGTGACGCCGGCGCTCTACCACGACCACTCCAACGCCGGCGACGGCTCCGCGGGGTGCATGGTGGCCGACGACCACGTGCTGGTCTGGGCAGAGCAGAGCCTCACCCAGCGCGTTCCGCTCGCGGGTGCGACGGTGAGCGGCGTGGACGAGGGCCTGGTCACCGTGACGATCGTCAACGGTGGAGACGAGGCCGTGTGCTGGTTCCGCCCCGACGAGGGCGGCGACCGCTTCCTCGCCATGCTGGAGGTCGAGACCCGATGATCCATCTCTCCATCCAGACCGAAGGCGGCGACGCGCGCCCAGGGACGGGAACCTTCACCGCGATCGACGACACCGCACGCATCGGCAAGTCGGTCGCGTGGTTGGTGGGCGGCTTCGTGGGCGCCGCGCTCTGCATCGTGGTGCCGATCCTGCACCTCATCACCACGTGGGCGCTGCCCCTGGCCGGGATCGTGGCCTTCGTGGTCACCCTGCGGACGCGGAGCACGCTCACCGACATCGCGGGCAGCTGCCCGGGGTGCGGGGCCGACATCGCGCTGCGCGGTGGGCAGGCGACCTTCCCGCTCCGGGACGCCTGCCCGGAGTGCCACCGACCGCTGCTGGTGCACCGCACCGAGGAGACCTGATGGCCAAGGGACGCGACAAGCACGACGCTCACCAGGCGGCGCTCGCCGCCCTCGGTCGGGACCTGAGCCGCCGGGCACGCAGCGCCTGCGAGCTCTGCGAGGACCGGACCTCGCTGAAGGTGGTGGAGGTGGCCGGCGGCCCCTCGGACCCCGAGGTGGACTGGGCGCTGATGCTCTGCGAGCGCTGCATCCTGGCGGTGGAGGACAACCGGCGGGCGCCGAGCGCGAACGAGCTGCGCTTCGTGGAAGGCACCGCCTGGTCCGAGATCCGGCCGGTGCAGATCACCGCGGTGCGCCTGGCGCGCAGGCTCGCCGCCGACGACGTGGGCTGGGCACGCGACCTCCTCGACGGGCTGTACCTGGACGAGGCGGTCGAAGCGCTGTTGTGAGCTGCTTCCGGCGGGCGGTCCCGTGAGGCCGCTGCGCGGGGACGCGCTCGCCGAGCGCTTCGTGACCCTCTCGCGGTGGCTGCACCGGTGGCGGCCGCTCTGGACGCACCGACCCTTCGTCGACCGGCCGGCGCCGTGGGAGCCGGATCTGCCGGGGCTCTCACGCACGCTCCGTGGGCTGAGCCTCGAGGAGGCCGAGCGGCTGCACGTCCTGTTGGGGGGACCCGATCCGGAGTGCGGGGTCGCGCCGCTTCCAGCCTGGCTCCAGCGGGCGATTCCGGGGCGGAAGTGGTCGCAGATCGAGGCCTTCGTGGGCGCGGTGGCCGACGCGCCGGTCACCAACTGGGTGGACTGGTGCTCGGGCAAGGGGCACCTCGGGCGCACGCTCGTGCGGACCACCGGGCGACCGGGTCTCGGGCTGGAGCTCGATCCAGCGCTCTGCCGGGCCGCCGACGGGCTCGCGGACACCGTGCGGGCCGACTACCGCACCGTGCCGTGCGACGTGATGGTGGACGGGCCGGCCCTCCCAGCCGACGCGGGCCTCGTGGCGCTCCACGCCTGCGGGGCCTTGCACGATCGGGCCCTGGCTCGCGGACCGGAGGTCGCGTTCGTGGCGGTGGCGCCGTGCTGCTACCACCGACATGCTGGCGAGCGGGTTCCGGCGCGCTCGTCCCTGGGCCAGGCCCACGACCTGTCCCTCGGGCCGTCCGCGCTGCGCTTCGCGACCGCCGAGGAGGTGGCGGCTCCGGAGCGCATCCGCCGCTTCCGACGGCGCCGGTCGGCGTTCCGGCAGGGGCTGGACCTGCTGCTGCGGCAGGCCACCGGGGTCGACGCCTACACCCCGCTGGGCGGCTTTCCCACCCCTTGGCTCCAGCAGGACTTCGAGCACTTCGTGCGCAGTGCCTCGGAGCACCATGGTCTGGCGCTCCCGGCGCGGTGGGATCCGGCGGCCGCCGAGGCGGAGGGATGGGCGGCGTTTGCCGAGATCACGCAGCTCTCCATTGCGCGCACGGTGTTCCGACGGCCGGTCGAGCTGTGGTTCGTGCTCGACCGCGCGCTGTGGCTGCAGGAGCTGGGGATGGAGGTCGAGGTGCGGCGGTTCTGCCAGCGGGCGCGGACGCCGCGGAACCTGCTCATCGTGGGGCGGCGAGGCTGACACCAGGTCGTGGTCAGGGACCTGGACCTCCCAGGAGCACGTACCCCGCTCCTCGGTAGTCCCCTTCCTCGTCGTCCCCAACGGCCAGCTCGTCGAGCCCGTCGCCGTTCCAATCCCCGATGCACGCGGCCGAGTCGGCGCTCCCTCCGGCGGTCTCGGAGATCGCCCACGCCGACGCTGCGTCTTCCACGTCGTCGACCCCGGAGACATCGGCCGGGATCACGAAGACGCGTCCGGTGTTGGAGTCGCTGTGCATCTCCGCGCCGATGATGACCTCGTCTACACCGTCACCGTCCATGTCACCGCAGCGCCCCACGCTCACACCCACCCTGTCGTAGCGCCCGCTGCCCTGCACGACGGCCTCCGCCACGACGTGGGCGCCGACGGGCCTCGTCGGAAGCTCGCGGATTGCATAGGCCTGACCCGCCTTGGCCTCGTCGAGGTGGGCATTGCTCGCGCCGAACAGGAGGTCGGGCCTGCCATCTGCGTTGCCGTCCGAGACGATCGCCACCGCCCCGCCGAGCCGCTCGTGGTCGTGGCCACGCCACCAGAACTCGGCGTCTGTGTGCACCGTAGACCCGCTGATCGGCCCGAGAAACAGGAAGACCTCACCACCCGACCCGGTCTGGCCCGCGCCGGGCGCCCCCACGAGCAGGTCGTCCAGGCCGTCTCCGTCGACGTCGACGCCGCCGTCCACTGCGGCTCCGAACTCGCGGGTGTCGGTCGCGTACAGGCCGCCATCGAAGTCGGACACGTCCCGGGTGCCAGCCACGAGCTCGTCGAAGAGGTAGATGTCGTCCGTGGTCGGGACCGGGATCACCAGCTCGTCGACCCCGTCGCCGTCCAGGTCGGTGCCCCGCGCCAGCGTGTTCCCGGCCTTCCCCGACCCCCCCACCACGACGAACTCGGCAAGCTGGAGAAACACCTGCCCGGTCAGCGGGCCGAGGACGGCGTACACGGCTCCGGCGCTGTCCCCGTAGTAGCCGGGGGCGCCCACGAGCACGTCGGGCCAGCCGTCTCCGTCCCAGTCGCCCGAGGCAACGGCAGCTCCGGCGAGGTCCGCTGATCCCGAGCCGAGCAGGATGGCCCGCCCCGCCGTGAGGGTCGGGGACGAGGCGTCCAGCAGATACGCGGCGCCCGCGGCGTCGCCCATGGTGTCGTTGTAAATCGCGCCCAGGAGCAGCTCGGTCAGACCGTCACCGTCGTGGTCCCCACCCCACGCCACCTGCGCGCCCGCCCGGTCCCCGGGAGCCTCACCCGACCAGGCCAGCTCGAAGTCCCCGACGCTCGAGCCCCCGATGAGTCCGCACCCCGGCGCCGACCCGTCGCAGTCGTTGTCGGTGGCATCCCCGCAGACCTCCTCAGCCTCTGGGTGCACGCTGGGATCGTCGTCGTCGCAGTCGTCGGCCTCGTCGACGTAGCCGGAGGGGGCCACGCATGCCGTCAGGGTGTCGTCCCCGGTCCCGTGTCCATCGCCGTCGGCGTCGGCGTACCAGGTGAGCTCGCCCGGGGCGTCACCGTCGGCGCAGTCGTTGTCGACCCCGTCC
>Ga0114933_10004519_pt1 | contig 12990 bp, 19 predicted proteins | sample 4SBtaG_FD_89691 | JGI IMG/M metagenome (GOLD analysis project Ga0114933, IMG submission 89691) | Deep subsurface microbial communities from Kolumbo volcano to uncover new lineages of life (NeLLi) - 4SBTROV12_W25 metaG | ecosystem: Environmental > Aquatic > Marine > Volcanic | place: Kolumbo...
ACAGGGCGATTTCCTCAATTTTTGCCTGATAGTTCATGCCGTTTTCCCTAGCATGTGGTTTGTTTTTCTTTGCGGCGTTACAGAGCCATATTTTTTACGAATTTGCTCAAGGCTGGTTTTACCTCTTGAACGGCTCCGGAAATTTTCGGGCCGGAAATACCACGCTTTCTTTTTTGAAGCCCAGTAAAAACCGGATTCCTTCAAGCACTTATTATGCGTTCGCGTGTCTCCCGTGATCCAAACCCAAGCCCCGCAGATTTCTATAGTCAGGTCTGCCAGACCTAAAACGGCGTTAAGGGCATCGTTTAAAAGATCGCCATAATCGCTTTGCTCTTCCTTAATGGAACCGGAATAGTCTTTTAAAACCTCAAAGGCCTCATTGACGATTTTCATCATCTCTTGCCCTGCCGGGTTCCTGTCGGGATGGTATTTTTTGCAAGCGTCAATGTAAGCGGTTTTAACTTCTTTTGGTGTGATCTCTCCAACCAAACTTAAAATTTTTGCCGCGTCGTAAATATTCATTCTCTTTCCTTCCAAATTGTTACTGGGTTGCGTATATGCAACCCTGCTTTCGGCGAGAATGGGGGTAGCAGAAGTCAAATGATGAAGACTTCCGTGAAGTCCTTGGGCAAAATAATTTTGGAAATAGGACGCTACGACCCGCATTTTTGAAATTCTTTTGGCTTCGCATTTGACGGCGCGAGGGGCAAAGCCCCTTAGCAAATCTAAAAGTTTTTTTGTATTTGAGTGGATCGGAATTTAACTTTTTAGTTTGAGTTCCAACAGATATTTTTTCTCGTCTGGGGTCAGGAAACCGCTATCGTTAATATGATCTTCCGACAGCATGGCCAGAATTTCATCCCGCTTTTGAATACTGACGACTAAAAGCTCATCTTGGCCGTCTAAGTTTTCTTCTAGTCGCTGGATCGCGTGGAGCAATCCAATCAGCTCTAAAATTTTTTGATTAACGTGCATCGAATGATGGTAACAAACAAGATTGGTAGGAGAGTTCTTAAATCTAGGATTTTTTACCGATAGGCAACTTCATATTGAAGATGGTTTGTTTTATTACCTTCTTTGGCTTTATCGCTTGTACTACCTGATCTTCATTTTCTCTCTGGAGCATGTCACCTTCTTTGAACATCAGATAAAGGATATTGAGGTTTGTTTTCTTATGCAGACAAGCCAAGGTTTCGGCAGAAGGTAGCGTTTTGTTGTTTTCGATTTCCGATATGGTCGTGATTCCGATTTTGAGCTTTTTAGCTAATTGACTGAGATTAAGCTTTCCCGCTTTGCGCCATTCGCGCAGTCTTGTTCCCAAGCCGGCTTTGATAACCTTGCTAGCGACAGCCTTCTTGCGCTTGGCTTTTACCCGTTGTATGTGTTGCTGGATTGGGGATTCTGCGCTTTCATCATTTTCCGGGGTGGTCTCTCCGTCCATATCATTTCTCTGGTTCGGCTTTCTGTTTGTAATATTCCCACGCTCCGATTCCTTTCTGCTCACGAGCGTGATTGATGACAGCGAAAGCCGCATTACACAATGGCTCGTCGCCTTTTGTTTTGATCTTGATCCGTGGCAACTTCTCCCGGTTCCAATTTGAAACACAGTCGGTCTGTCTGCCCATAATCTCGACATATCCGACGTAACAAATCATAGCGAGATTGTGGTACGGGTATTCAATGGTTGTCTGGGTTTTGTCCCGATCAACATAGTAATCATCATCACAACTAAGCCTGACCGTTGAATCATTGCAAGTCGGGCAATTTGCTTGCAGGATGATTTTGGCCGTGGCCGAATCAATCCGGGCAACTGCTTCTTGATCCGGTTCGACCGGAAACAAAGCACAGCCGGACATCACAAACATCAGGTAGAACAAAAACAGTCTTTTGAATGTAGTCATGTTTGGTGGGGGAAAATATTGTTTACTTTTGACGGTAAGACAGCTTAATCAAAAAGCTAGGATTAGACCGGAACGGGAATGAGGCGCGGTAGAGGTGGTCTACCTAATCAAACCGCTATTTTACTTGAGCTTTTTTAGATGAGCAACGACTTTTTTGTATGGGAAAAATTATCTGCTAATCGATTATTAGTACCGATAATGCGAGGATGACTTTTATCTGATATTCTTATGGGTAACAGTGTTGTTCTGGGGAACGGCACACTTACCAAGTTACGAACTGGTTGTATGCGGGACTGCTGGCCAGTTCGAGCTTGGCTCACTTCTTGAGCATATCACCTTCTTTAAAGAGCAACCACATAATGTTAAGGTTGGTGTTACGGTGAAAGCTACCGACCGTTTCAACCGACGGCATACTCTTATTGTTCTCGATCTCAGACAACGGCCCAATGGTAGCGTCGATCATGGCCGCTACCTCATTTAAAGTAAGCTTCTGACTTTTACGCCACTCCTTAAGGCGTTCTCCGAGTTTTGGTTTGATACATTTTAATTTTGGGATCATCACTTTCTCCGTGTTCATGTTACGGTCTTATGAAACTGGATTATCCCTTATAAAGTAAGCTATTGAAAGGGTTTGAGAGTTAAAATTTAGAGTTCCGAACGCCCCCTCTTTTCTCCGTATTGCAATAATCTCCACATACGAAAAACGACGTGACAACAAAGGCCACGTCATTTCTTAAATCTAATTTTCACTCGCAAACATGATGGTTAAAATACGTAAGGTTTTGTCCGGGTCTTCAGGGTGTTCACTTCCACACTCTTGACCTTTTTCAAACGCTTCCTTGTCGTAGTAAGAAATACGCCAATTCACCGTGTAACCGTCATAATCGAACGTTCCAAAGTCATGCTCTTTATATGGGTCGTTTGCTTCAGTGAATACGTTAAAATCACGCACTCTAGCGAAAATTGCGCCTTGGTCGCCGGGGTCTAAAATCGAGATACCATGTGTCATCATTATTTTGCCCGGAACTTGGTCAACAGGTTTACCAATGCTCGCGCGCAATTCATCATTCAGTTGAGCTATTTTTTCTGATTCTGTCATTCTCTTGCCTTTTAAAAGGGATGGAAAAAATGAACGGCCAGAAGGGCACGTTGTGAAGAAATAAAACGGCATCGCCCTGGAGGGCAGATTTTCAGGTGGTGGGTTATTTATGACCGTTTAAAAATTCTCTGGCAAGAAAATTTCCAATAAGACGTATGACAATTGACTAAGGTTTCGGTGGTCTTGCGCCTTTTATGAATAAATAACGAATAACGTCATAATGTCGATTTGCGATAGCTTCTTTTATGGCTTCGTCCTTATTGATGTGTATGTCCTCTCCCCTCTCCTCTGCCAAGTATTTCACGATGTCGAGACAGCCGATTTTAGAGGCGTAAGGCAAACCGCGTTCATACTGCGTGTTGATTTTTGCGCCTAACTTGATTGCAGATTTTACGCGGTCAAGGTCGCAATGTTGAATGCCGTAAAAAAATAATCCGGTTGGATCGTCTTTACCGGCCATGACCGACAATGGCCAAAGCAAATGAAATACAAAAAGGAAAGTAAGAAGCCTTACCCAAGGCATTTTTTAAGAAAGCTTGGAAGCTTCGTCAAGGAGCATAACGGGGATATTGTCGCGGACTGGAAACACGAGTTTGCATTGACTGCAAATGAGACCGTCTTTTTCATCGGTGAGGCAAACACCGTTCCTACATTGGGGACAAGCTAAAATATCAAGTATGAATTGATTGATGGCCATATATTGAAATCCTAATTTTTCAAGCCGCGAAAATAAACGGCACCGGCCAATGTGTGTTTTTCTTCAAAGGTAAGCGGGATGGATTCAAGATTGAACTTCAAACCCGTAGACATAAACCGATACACAAGAAAACATCTTATTTTCTGAATGATTCCAACGGAACCATCTTTATAAACCCGCTTCAGCATTTTTTTATAATTGCCGATGATATTGCGCAAAGCATAGGCCGGACATTTTAAAACCCCTGCATCGGTTTCTTCTAAATCCTCGAAAATAACCCGTAGACCACTCACCGACATATTAAAAAAATGATCGGGTACGTCATGGTAAGGAAATACAAACGGTACGCTTACATCTACATAGCCTCCAGGCTTCAAGACGCGCTTGATCTCCTCCCCTACCACAAATGGTTTTGTGACGTGTTCCAGGACCGCATCACAAAAAACCGCGCTGAAAGAATGATCTTTAAAAGGCAAACGTAGCGCATCCCCTTGAACAGTCGTATTTTCATATTGGAACATATCAAACTGAACGACACGTTGATTGACCATTGGAGAATTTCCGGCTCCAAGATCCAGCACCAAACCCTCTGGATTGTCTTCTAAAAACGGTTGGATTCGATCATTGATCTTTTCCGGCAAGTTGTTTTTATTTAGCTTTCGGTCGGCTTCAAATTTTGAGTACGGATTAAGGCCCATTTTAGGTGTAGAAAGCCCCTACCCAAAAAGGGCATAATATCGGGATTTTATAAGTTTAGAATCTCAGGATGTCCTGAAATTCTAACATCCCAATATTGGAATATCAACAGAAAATAACCTTTTTTTCAAAAAAAACTTTATGTCGAAAAAAGAAGAAGAAACCAGGCCAGTATCTATTAAACGATTGTCTTTTCCAAAGAAGGAGACACACCCCTTACCTTTTTATCCACCGCTTCCTATTTATGAAGAATTACGGAAATTAGGGTTTGATGAACGGTGCTCACTGACCGGGCTTGTTTTGGAAGGGGTAGACCTGCTTTTTAAAAAAAGAGGTCTTAAAGGTGTTGAAGCATTGCTGAAGGAGCAGGAAAAAGACAAGAAGAAGAAATAGGGATATTTAAAATTTGGCCCCCTACCCTACTGATTTAAAATTTCCTGCTGCAATCTCAAAACGTCCGGTTTTTCCTGAATCGTTAAATATCCCGTCTGTCTGATTTCTTCCGGGCTTACTTCTCTTAATAGTTTATTCCGTTCCTTGATGGCTTTCTGCAATGCTGTTTGTTGATCTGGCAAACCTTTTAGTTTGCGGATTTCTAAAATCTGGTGAGCTAAGAGAAGAAGCTTATTATTTCCCATGGAAAGATTTAAGAGGATTTGGGGGCCAGCCCCCCTACCCCCGAAGTTTATTGGAAAGGATGAATTTACTTAATATTATTTATATAATATAAATATTTTATATTATATAAAATATTTAAAGTATTTATATGTTTTAAAGTTATGCTATTATTAGCTTGCTATGAATAAACAAAAAATAATTACTTTTATAAATGAAAAAGGTGGGGCTGGTAAAACCACTACGGCTCTCAATTTTGCTGTTGGCCTTGCGTTAAAAAATTTCAAAGTAGTTATACTTGATGCAGACCCGAATAAAAACCTTTCTCTAGTCTCAAAGCTCCGAACCAATAAAGAATTAATAATAAGCCCCGCTTTAAAAGAAACTCAAATTAAAGAAGAAGATAAACAAGGAATAAGGTCTCAGTTAAACAAAAAAAACGCACTAGATTTTTTCCGCTCATTCACCCCACACAAAGAAGTGAATTATTATAAAAATTACGATTACATCATAATTGATTCGCCTGGGCGTGTTTTAGATGTGGGTGGGAAAAATCCTGAAGAATTAGCAGCCTCAGCCGTTTCATGTGCTGATCTTATTATTATACCCCTCAATGCTTCCCCTCTTGAAGTTATCGGCAGTAACGCTGTTATTAAATTAATACGAGCCGTAAATACTGCAAAAGCTAAAAGGAACAAAACCCCCTCTCAATACTTATTCTCTATAAATAGAGAGAAAACATTTACCCGGCTTGCAAAAGCAGTTAGAAAACAAATACACAATCTTTATGATATTCCCGATAAGGGGACTGCCGGAAAAGTTAAAATCTTTAACACAGTAATTGTAGAGAGAATTATTTATCAAGAAGCCATGTTAAAAGGGGAGAGTGTACTCGAATATCAAAAATTCGGGCTTGCAAACCAAGAGATCAATAAACTCGTAAAAGAAACTCTCAATATTTTAAAAAAATAACTGGACACACATTCAACACTATATGTATAATTTATATAATATAAATTATTTATAATATATATATATTTTAAAACATATAAAGAATAAGACCATATGGGAAAGAAAGACCTTCCAGAGTATAGCGGAAACGTTTTTGATGAAATTGTCGATGATGTTACCAATAAACCCAAAAAGCCCAAAAAAACATCTACTCCAAAAAAGGTAGCCACTAAAAAGTTAAACAAGACCCCCACTAAAAAAACAGCCGTAAAAAAAAGTAGCGGGCGAGGTGATAAAGTACCATTTCCACAAGATACAAAAAAATTTATTGGTTATCCTGCGGACTTGGACGTGGAATTAAAAATTGCACAGGCGAGAAGCAAACAATCGGTTACTGAAATTATTGTCAGGGCAGTAGCAAAAGAATTAAAGTTTGATATAGACAAATATTGTACTTAGGCTAAAAACAAGAAAGTAAAATCCGTGTTTAAGGCATGTTTTAAAGGCTTAATCACAACCGGAAAACTCTCCGGGCGGCTTCTTGTTTTTCTTCTTTTTGGTTTGAAACAGATTTTCAAGTTAATCTTCAGAAAAAAAAATACCTCCTTCGGCTCTGCGTCCTTTGCCAATCCTAAACGCATTCAAAAGGCCGAATCCTTCAAAGAAAAAGGTTTTATCCTCGGTAAAATTAAAGGTCAATTCCTCAGATTTAAAAAACCTGGCCATTTGATTTGTTTTGCACCGACCAGGACAGGCAAGGGGACAGGGCTTGTTATTCCGAACGCGCTTGACCATCCGGGAAGTCTCGTTGTTACCGACATTAAAGGCGAAAACTTAGCCGTTGCCGGTCGGCAAAGAACCAAGTTTGGAGAAGTCTTTGCCCTGGCTCCATTTGCGGCTTATTCATCTTGCTACAACCCCTTAGATTTTATTCGAGTGGGACAGGAAGAAGAGGGAGACGACGCGGCAAAAATCGTTGAGATGCTTGTTGTTGGAACGCCTGGTGTTGATCCTTTTTGGGATAAAGAAGCAAAAAGCTTGCTCAAAGGGTTAATCCTCTATGTGGTTCATCATAAGCCGGATAATCTCAAGAACCTGGGAGAAATGCGGCATATCCTTATGTCTGGGCCGGATGATTTTGAACAATACTTAAGACTAATGGAAGAATCAAAAAACCCGCTCATTCATCAGGTTGCTAATTCAATGTTTCAAAAGGAACCTAAACTAAGAAGCTCTGTTATCTCAACGGCTCAAAGCCATACCCATATATGGGATAGTAAAAAATTGCTTAACATCACGAGCCATAGTGACTTTCAGATAGAAGACCTGAAAGAAAACCCCATGTCTTTATTTTTGGTTATTCCTCCTGAAAACTTAGAAACGCATCAACCGTTTTTACGCTTAATGGTGGGGCTATCCCTGGCCGCAATGACCCGAAACGAAAAACGGCCAAAGGATAATGTTTTATTTCTGCTTGATGAGTTTCCGGCCCTGGGACGGCTTCAACCCGTCGAAAATGCTATTGCTTATCAAGCCACATATGGCGTTTCTCTGTGGCTCCTGGTTCAAGATTTAAACCAGTTGAAGACGGTTTACGGACAATCTTATAAGACATTCATATCAAATTGTAATGTCCGGCAAGCCTTTGGGGTTTCCGATTATGACACGGCCAAAATATTAAGCGACATGTTAGGCCGGGAAACCATATCGATAAAAAGCCATTCATCAAGCGGGGCCTTTGATGATCTTGTTGCACCAGATCGCTTGAATCAAACCACCTCACACACTGGGCGCGCGCTCCTTACCCCTGACGAAATAATGAGGCTTCCATCCAATGAACAGTTGATATTTCTACAAGGTGAGCGGCCAATCAAAGCCGAAAAAATTGAATATTTCCGGGAAGGAACTTTTCAAGGAATGTTTGACGAATGGGCGGCTTAATGAGGTATCCAGGCGGGAAAAATAGTGATGGCGTGTATCATAAAATTATAAATTTGATGCCGCCGCATCAGGTTTATATTGAACCGTTCCTTGGAAGCGGGGCTATCCTGCGCCGAAAATCTCCCGCTCATGTCAACATTGGTGTTGATAAACTAAGCCTCCTTAAAGATTGGAAGGAAAACGAGAATACAAAAATCATTCAAGGATGCGGCCTTGAGTTTTTAGAAAACTACCCATTCAAAGGCAATGAGTTGGTTTATTGTGATCCTCCATACCTGCCGGAAACTAGAACCAACAGACCGCTTTATAAAAATGATATGTCTGAGACAAGCCATAAACGGCTCTTAGAAGTAATCCGTAAACTTCCTTGCATGGTGATGGTCTCCGGGTATGAATCAAAGCTTTATTTAACGAATCTGAAGGACTGGAGCCACAACACCTTTAAGGCAAGAACCAGTGGAGGCCGAACGGTCATAGAATGGCTTTGGTTCAATTTTCCCGAACCCACAGAATTGCATGATTACAGGTTTTTAGGCGCGAATCTTCAAGAAAGGCAAAGGATCAAAAGAAAAAAAGAGCGTTGGATAAAACGCCTTAAAGGACTTCCAACACTTGAAAAACACGCTATTCTAGCGGCAATTCAAGAAAGTAATACATCTTGCCACAGTCAAAAATGACTGTCCCGGCCGGTATAGTCAAAAACGACTATTGCGGCCACTTTTGATAAAAATGGAATTCCCCCCCTTGCATTAAAAGTAATTCATCCCCATAACTATACCAGTTCCAAAACACATGCCCGAATGGGAGTTATTACTTTTTAACATTTCGCCTTATGGGGGAAACAATGGCCTTTTACCCTAACTCGGATATAGCTATACGCAATATAGAACAGGACGAAAAAGAAAGAGCAGAATTGAAAGAAAAACGTAATCAATTTTTAGCAAACTATACAATCTCTTTAACCGGTGAAAGGTGTTACCATCTACATTTACTAGAGTTTAAACTTCCAACTGAAGAAGAAATTATTGAATCAAACAAATTTTACGAAAGGGTCACAGGACGACCATATAACCCAACTCCTTTCGCAAAAAAGAGCTGAATGAAATTTAGTTTCAAACCCGCTAGAGAAATTCTAGTGGGCTATTTTTTTGCTTAAAAACCTGGTTCAATATCTTTCGTCCGTTCTTGACCACGGTCGGTCTCCATTTCCCTCAGCTCTTTTTTAAACTGGTCAACTCGCAAATCTTTTTTAGCAGTTTTTTCTTTTTGCACTTGTTTCAGTTCTTCCAAAAATCTCTCTTTTTCCGGCTGTCTCAGTTTCTTAGAATTTTTTATATCCTCCGGGTTTACCTCTTTCAACAATTCTTTGCGAGCCTGTAAATCCTCCCTTAAGCAATGCATTCTATAATAAGAAATTGTCACTTTACGGACATTCACCCAAGAGTTATTAACCATTGGAATGCTCGCCGGTCTTTTCAATGAGCTTGCTATATTCTTTCTTACGCGGCCTTGGGTGAACTCAAATTTTTCAAGATATGCTTCCTCCCTCATCTTTAAGAAACGAGACTTTTCTTCATTACTCATAAACCGAGCACTTTTTATTTCTTGTGGAGAAGTCGCCATTAAAAAACATTTTGTTGCTTCATGGCCAGCTATGAATTTTTCCAAAGGAGTTTTATTAAATTTAGGCTTTGGCTCATTGGAAAATGGGCCTATCTCCTTCTTTGGAGGAAGGGCCGCGATTGCCAATTTTTCTACCGTCTCTCTTATTCTTTGTTTTGCGAAAGCGGACATTTTTGCAATCTCATCATCAACATAGATAACCTCTTTTCCTGACGGTGTTTTGCCTATAGATATTTGAAGGTATCGTTTTTTTGCTTCCTCTCTTTCTTCTTTCGTTTTTTTATCAAAGAAACTCATTAAAACCTCATGGGTTAAATATTAAAAATCCGGTTCAATATCGCGCGTCCGCTCTCGTTCACGTCCGGCTTCCATTTCCTTCAATTCTTGTTTAAATTGTTCCACTCTCAAACGTTGTTTTTTCTCTTTTTCTGTTTCTTGTTTCATGGCCGGTTGTGGCTCCGGCTTTTTGGAGAGGGTAGGGGCATTTGCTTTTTCAAGCTCCCGTTTTGCGTTACGCTCCGCAACTTTCATATTCTCCCGCTCCCATTCCTTGAAAAGCTCCCTCTTTAAATCTTGCGGCATAGGGGCCTTTTCAATATCGGTACTGTCCAACTCACAAAGAAAACGCGCGCGATCGCGGAAAAGTGTTTTTTTCTTTTCTAGGCGCTCTTTCCGGTCGCCTAGCCGGTCTCGACTAACTTCAAAAGTTTTTTCTCCTTGGGAAACGTCATATTGCAGGGCGATTTTTTCCGCTTCATATGAAACATGTTTGTTCTTTTCTAAATCCAAGCTTTTTTGATGGCCGTGTATTCTCCCCAATGCTTTTAAGGCTTTCTTGCGCTCCGGGCTTGGAAATCCCAAAAAGCTAAACCCTTTCAAATTGCCGGTCACAATGAATTGCTTTCCCTTGCTCCTCCAATTCTGCTTTGCCTGTCTGGGGTCAACATAGGCATATTCAAAAGCTTTATTAAGCTTTGCAAATTGCCCGGTCTTCTGAAGCTCATACATTTTATCAACTGCTTTTAAGGCGGCTTTCCGTCTTTTGGTCTGATAGCCGAAAAAGTTAAACCCCTTCAGAGTTCCACACACAATACCTTTCGGCGGCTCTCCGTCTTGTCTGCTTTTCTCCCAAGATTCCCGCGCTTTTTGGGGATCGGCGTAAGCCTCTTGGAAAGCATTGTCCAAACGTTGGGCTTTCTGCTCAACGCGCTCGGCACTCTTTTCTTGAATAAAATTTAACTTCCGCATGTGTCGCCGTAACTGTCGAACCTCCCCACCAAAAACGCGGCTTTCTTCTTCATAGCTCCGCATGATGGAAAGGTCTTGCTGAACACTCGCAACCTTTGCCACGATTGCCAGTTTTTCATCAGGCTTAGGACGTTGAGCAGGGGCGGGGGTCTGCTTCTCAAATTGGGTCAACTTCTCTAAAGAAGGTTTCGGCTTCTCTGGTTCCTGCTCCATTTTGAACTGTTTATAAGGTTGCTTGAATCGCTCCTCCAGAGCCGTAAGCTTGTTAGGCTTGCCCATCTGGGAAAGCTTTATATAAGCTTTCCCATCGGTCACGATGTGCCCTTGGCCTTTAGGCTCAATTTGATAGCCTTTGGCTTTGAGTTGGGTCGTTAGGTCATCCCATCCCTTAGATTCCTTAAAAACGCCTTTTAAAGACGTTCTGACGGCTTTCTGCCCTGCCTCATCTAATGGGGTGAGGGGCGCGCGGCCTTCACGCTGTGCTATCTCCTGTTCGGCCTTTGTCGGTCTTAAGGTCTGCTCTTTATCTTTCTTAAGACCGTTCAAGCGTCCGGGAACAATGGTAAAACCCATTTCTTTGGCAATCTCAGCGGCATAAACTTGTATACGCTCATTGTTCCGGCCAGCACTCCAAGCTTTGAATGTTTTAGGGTGTACGCGATTTGCTTGTATGTGAACATGGGGATGATCCGTATCTTTGTGAACATAAATTAAATATTGATGTTCCGCTAACCCCATTTTTTCAACCATGCGTTTTGCGGCGCGAGTTTGTAGTTCGTAGTTGGTTCGGTCGATCTCTCCGTTTTTCCAATTTAGGGAAAAGTGATAATCAGAATATTTACAATATTTGTTTTGATTTGACGTGGCCGTCATTACCTTTATGCAAACATTTGGGTCGTCTGACGGCAAATTTACAACTTCATGGTGGGCACATTTATCATCACGCAAATTGTAATGAATACGGTTTTTGTGCGAACCTCCAACCCCGTATCTTTTCCCTAAATTTTTGCCGGTCACAATTATGCTCGCGTGATGGCGGCAACCACATCTTCGTGCATTGCCTTCAAAACTTCTATTGCGCCGACATCATTTGCACTCTCGGCAATTTCGACCAACTTTCCAATTTTGATAGTAAGATTATTGAGGGCAATTATCTTACTATCTTGGAGCGGGTCGGGCGGCTTGTGAAATTCGAAAGGCTCAGGAACATACACTTTTCCTGAGCCTTTTTTAATTTCTGCACGTAAACCCGCCTCAACTAAAAATGGCCCTACCTTTCCGGCAAACTCCGAACGCTCCGCTTTAGATTTCAAAATATAATAGGTGCGGACGGTTTCCCTTTTGCCGGGAATCCATATTTTTTTCGGCTCTTTTTCTTCTTTTTTTTTGGCCATAATTTCTTTATCAAGGCAAGTTTGGAGCTTGAGACCCTCAACGGAGTGGGTCGAAGGCTCGCCGTTTTGTGCAACAAAACCCAGCTTGCATACAATCAGATAGTAGCGCTTTTCCGGCCAAAATCAAAACTAATTTAACGTAATAAAGTCAGACATCATATGAGGAAATAGAGGAACACAAAAAGAGGGCAGACACGCAAAAAATCAGACATCCATAATCGGGAGGAGAGGCCAAACGGCAAGTTAATTACCGTCTTTCACTGCCTGCCTTTGTTCAGGGCTAGCTTCTCGCCATTCGTGCCTACCTACAATGTAGGATTCCAAAAATGCTAGTAATTCTTCCGCTGTGATTTCACCCCGGCAATATTCCATATAAGCCTCTAATTGCATATTTTTATAAGCCGGGGTTTTTAACAATTTCATCGGCTTAGTATTTCGCCGAAAACAAATAAACTTATTCTCATATTCTTCACCGGTTAACTCTTTGGGTGTTACAAGAAGCTCTTTTTGACCGGAAAGAATATCCTCAACAAAGCCACATCTTTCAGAAATTTTCTTGGCCGTTGAGGGGATTGGATTCATATAAGATTCTATTGCAATACCTGAAGTAATCCGGTCTAAGCTTCCATATTTTTCTTCAATTTGCGTTAAATCTTGAGCAAAAAGCCAAAACCTAATTCTGAAACTCCGGCCTAGATCAAAACCCGTCAAGATGGGTTTCAGTCGGCCAAGTTGAGGAAATTCATCCAACATGAATAAAACCGGATTTGTTGGCAAATTGTCGGGAATCTTCTTACCGTCAACCTCTATATTCTGCAATAACCT
>Ga0114933_10004520_pt1 | contig 12989 bp, 15 predicted proteins | sample 4SBtaG_FD_89691 | JGI IMG/M metagenome (GOLD analysis project Ga0114933, IMG submission 89691) | Deep subsurface microbial communities from Kolumbo volcano to uncover new lineages of life (NeLLi) - 4SBTROV12_W25 metaG | ecosystem: Environmental > Aquatic > Marine > Volcanic | place: Kolumbo...
GATAATTATGAAATATATTGTAAGGATGTTAATGCTTTTCTAGATTCTCGTTGATTTCAAATTTTTCACAAATTTTACCCCATAAATCATGTAATTCCTTATCGTCCATTACATTTTTTATAAACAATTTATCATTTTCAAAGACCTTCCATCGTTCAAAAATTTTTTGATTATTAGTGTTGGTGGCATTTAAATCGAAGAAACTTCTCCCCCAACCATTAATCTCATTTAAATATTTTTCATTATATTTGAGACCTAATTTTTCAAATATAGTTTCACGATATTTTTTATCCTTATAAAATTTATCATATACAATAAGATTATACTTTGTATTGGGATTTAAAAAAAAATTGGCATATTGTTTCCAAACGGTCATAATATATTTTAACAAAATCATGGCAGAATTACATTGATTTGAAATAAAATATTTATAAGCAGATGCTGCATTATTAAATGGATTTCTGAGAAGAACAATCAAGTGAATATTTGGTATATTATGAAATTTTTCTAATTCTTTTTCGGGTATACATTTATTTTCTAAACTAATAATTACCATATCAGCCCCTTTAAATCCGGTCCAATTATGATCATTAACGGGTTTATACTCGGGTTCTTTTTCAGAAAAATACTTATAATTTTCATAGGTAAAATGATGAATATCATTCATATGTATATAGTTTTTAATTCCAGATTTTTTAATAAGATTGAGTATTCCGTGATTTCCACTGCGTTTTATTCCTATTTGAATAATAACTTTCATAGAAAACTTATTGAAAAGAGTTTAAATACTTTTCCATAAAATTTTTATGGAAAAATTATCAATTCATGAAGATATAAAAGAAAAGTTAAATCAATTTATCAAAAATAAGAAGATCCCCCATATAATTTTTCATGGTGAACCTGGAAGTGGAAAAAGATATATGTTAGACTTTTTTATTAAAAGAATTTATGAAAAATTCAATCAAAATATGAAAAATTATATTATGTATGTCAATTGCGCCCATAGCAAAGGAATTCGTTTTTTTAGGGACGAGTTAAAATTTTTTGCCAAAACCAATATACAAAGTCAAAAGGGTGATTTTTTCAAAAGCATTATTTTATTTAATGCTGATAAATTAACTACAGACGCCCAATCAGCTTTACGGAGGTGTATTGAAAAATATAGCCACACAACACGTTTTTTTATTGTTGTAGTGAACAAAGACAAATTATTAAAACCAATATTATCTCGTTTTTGTGATATATATCTTCCCTTGCCAACTATAAATAAAAAAAGATTAAATTTACACAATTATAATTTGCAAATTTTTAAAAAAACAAATGTTAGGAGAAAAAAATGGCTTAAAACGAATTTATTAAATGAAAAAAACTATGAAACTCTTGAGGATTGCTTTGTTTTTTGTGAAAAATTATATGAGAAAGCATATTCTTCAATAGATTTGTTTGAAATAATAGATAAATTAAAAGAAATAGATTCCATAAAAAGAAAGTTTTATTTATTATATTTTGATGAAATTCGTAAAGAATTTAGAAGTGAGAAATTACTAATTTTTTACATTATTTATTTTATTTTTATGCGTCCCGAATACAATTTAGAAAATATAGAAATTATGTAAATGGACGATTATAATACAGGGATGTTATCAGAGGCAAAAAATGAATATTGTGTAAGATTATTAAATATACTTACGCCTCTGGTTATCGAAGGAATAAAATCCATTTTAAAAGAAGCGGATCAATTATGCATACAAAATGACGAAGAAAGTAAATATCTTATGACTTTTCAGAATTTTTTGAGTAGAGTTCCAAAATGGAATAATGATATTATTTCAGAAGAAACAGATAGAATTATTAAAAAAAGTGGTTGTAATTATTTAGAAGATTTATTAACTTGTGTTCATATAACTCAATTAAAAGTTTTAACAAGCATTCGTGTGGGTTCATTGCAAAAAAAAATAGAATTAGATATTCCAAAGTTAAATGATTTTATTCATAAAATTTATATAAGTTTTGCACGAAAGATCTATTCCAATGTGTATTTATTTGAAAAAAATATTTCGCCACTAAGTTTTCAAAAAAATATGAGAGAAGCTGAAACAATATGTAAAGAATGTATTTTAGATGTAATTCGTGAAAGTATTCCAGTTGAAAGAATTTTACGTTCTTATATTGATGAATCGGTTGAGGAAGAGGTAGTTGAAGAAGTTACCGAAACTCTTCAGGTGGATGCATCAGAAAATAAACAAGAGAAGAGCAGTACAGAGAGCAGTACAGAGAGTAGTTCTAAAGAAAAACCAAAAGAAATAACAGTTAAAAAGAGCGGAGAAACGAAAGAAGAGGTAAAAACTATTGTGAAAAACGTTGAGAAAAAGGTTGAGAAAAAAGTTGAGAAAAAAGATGACGAAAAGTCTTTAAAAATTGACACACCCATTATCAAAAAGGAGATAATCAAAGATGAGGTTGCGGATAGTATTAAGAAAATAATTAAAGAAGCAAAAGAAGAAAAAAATATCGTGGTTCCGACGAAACTAACCTTTAATGATACCGATACCTTGTTTGATAAGAATACAATGAAAAAGGAAGAAAAAAGCGCACCAAAAACAATTGAGCGTCTTGAGGCAATTAGTGCTGCCGCGCATAAGAAACGTAAAGAAGAAGAAGCTGAAGATTATGATGATGATGAAAAAATCAAAATCTTTAGAGACGCACCTTCTATTAAATTAGATACCCTTGATATTCATGATTTGAGTAAAGAAATAAAATTAGCTCCGGATATTTCTAATGAAATTGAAGTTTTAACAACTTAGTGCGATAAAATTCCAAATAAGTTTTTTAATATAATAGTAATGGGTGATTCTCCTTTTATGTTATCCGCTACTATTTCTATAATATATTTATTATTACGTTTTCTTGAAATGAGGTTTGTTTTAAAAGAAATGAAACCCTTAAAAACATTGATACGAGATGCATTGCTTGTATATTTAAGCACTTTATCGGGATTTTATATGTTACAACATATTGCTCCAATGGCAAAAATATCAACAAATACAGCAGCTTTTATTAATGATCCTGACTTTTAAACATTATAATTTAGGCGATGACAACTACCATCTATTCTTTTTAACATTTATTTTTGGACCTCTTCGTTTCATATGAGCATTAGGATCATATGGTTCATCTTCATCATCAGAATTAAGATCTTTAGAAATCTCCCAAAATTCTTTGGATCCTAATTTAAAATTATCATGGGGCTCTGCTTTATACCAATAAATTTGATCTTCTAATTTATTGGATTTTGAATTATTATCTATAACAAGACATTCATAATTTTCTGTACATTGATCCATTACCTGACAAAAAGATTCAAAAGTTGGAAACATTCCTGCATAATTTTCATAAATTCGTTTTCTATTTGTTAAATATGGTTCTCTTAAAATAAATACATAATCAATATTTGTTCTAAGATTTGGTGGAACTCCCAATGGATATTGCATTGTAATAACTGTCATAATTTTCCAATGTCTACCATTCATAAATAATAAGCGCATCATTTTATCTTTTGCCCAGCCATTATCCCATAAACAATCATCCAAAATAACAAAAGCACGCCCATCTATATTACTTCTACCATAAGCAGTATTTTCTTTTTTTATTTGTTTTATTACTAATTTTTGTCTTTTTAAAACATTTTCAACAATTGCTGTATTGTATTCATCATGAATAAATAATTTTGGAACATGACTACCATAAAAACCATTTCCAGCTTCTGTTCCCGAAATTACTGTTCCTATAGGAATTTCCTGATGATAATATAATAAATCGCGAACTAAAAAGGATTTTCCTGTATCACGACGACCTATAAAAACAATAACTGGACCACTCGATGTTTGACTATTATCAAAACGTATCTTTCTCATATCAAATTTTTTAAGTTCTAAATTCATATATAAAGTTGTTCATAAAATTATTTGTATTTAACGCAATTAGTTTTAATTTAAATATTTTTTTTTTATAAATATAACAAATGACATCTTTTACAGAAACATTCAGTTTTTCTTATAATAAAAGAAAAAACACTGAATTATTTAAAGATTTAGAAACAACGGCAGGTATTTCTAAAATACAAAATTTTATTCCAATTTATAATATGTTCTTTTCTCTTAATAGAAAAAATTATAACGATATTAATCTAAATCATAAATATCATTTATCTTCTATTAATGAGAAAAAAAACGAAAATAAATTTATTGGAAAAGTTGAAAATCAAAATGGAAAAATGAAAAAAGCTCTATTTTTAAAATATTCTCCGCTTTTAGATCCAATTAAATACATGATTGGAAAATATGATATATCTCAGAATCTTTTTGAATTACCACATTGGAATAAAAAAAATAGTCATAAAAAAGTTAAAAATAATAGTAACTCCGCCTATGTTGATGGGTTCTTCTCTTACCTAAGCTCTCAGCTATTACATGAAAAAAGATTCTTACACGGAGTTGATTTTTTTGGATCATTTATTGGACTTAAACAAAATTTTTATTATAATATATTTGATGATTTTGATTATCTGAATAATTCATCGTTTTTTCATCAAAATATGGATAAACTATTCAAAATAGAAAATAATAGAGGAGATATATTCTCGGGAAATTCAAGAAATAGAAGAAAAAAAATAAAAATAACTGATGAAAAACCTAGCATAGAATGTGAAGAAATGTCTGATGATTTATTTGGTGACATATTCAAAACTCAAAATAAAGAAAATTCTAATGATTTGAAAATTTTATTAAGTTTCAAAGATACCTCTAAAAATGAAATTCCCCCCGATAATAAAAAACTTTCAAAAACACACGATTCATCATCCACATGTAGTTCAAGATCCTCTTATACAGATGATAGTTCGGAGTTTTCTGATGAAGAAGACGATGAAGAAAGTAGTCAAGAATCTTCTGAAAGTGAAGGTGAAAATGAAGTATTAAATGCTATTATAGAAGAATTTCCTGTTAATATCATATGTCTTGAAGGATTAGAAGATACATTAGATAGTTTACTTTTTGGAGGAAAAATTTTAACCATACCAGAATGGAAATCTATTATCTTTCAAATTTTAATTATGTTAATTACTTATCAAAAAGTATTTTCATTTACACACAATGACCTACATACCAATAACATTATGTTTGAAAAAACAGACAAACCTTGGTTATATTATTGTTTTAATGGAACTTATTATAAAGTTCCAACATTTGGAAAAATATTTAAAATAATTGATTTTGGAAGAGCAATCTATAATTTTAGAGATCAAGTTGTTTGTAGTGACAGCTTCCAATCAAAGGGAGATGCTGCAACACAATATAATTTCGGACCATGTTTAAATAAGAAAAAACCTATATTGGAACCTAACTTCAGTTTTGACTTAACAAGACTTGCTTGTTCTTTATATGATTATTTTGTTCCATATAGCGATGAAGAACATAAAGTTACCCATAAAATTGGAAAATTAATTATAAAATGGTGCAAAGATGATAGAGGAAAAAATATATTATATAAACACAACGGTGATGAAAGATATCCAGATTTTAAATTATATAAAATGATTGCTAGAACCGTTCATAATCATTTGCCAGTAGAAGAAATAAAAAATCCTATGTTTGATGAATTCAAGGTCACCAAAAAAAGTTTGAAGAAAAAGAGAATATTTAATCTTGACATTTTACAAAAATATTATACAAAATAAATATTAAATTCTTTCCATTTTTGCAAAGGCGCTTACCTGATTAAGTCCAGATTTTTCCTTATAAATATTCATTTCAGTTTCATTTTTCGGATCCCAAGAACAATTATGAGTTTCGGGTAGGCGATGAAGAGAACAAAATCTATTCTTACATTTACAATCCATATCAGTAAGTTTTAATTTTTTTCTACATCCATCAAAAGCACATCTATTTTTTTTCTTTTTAGACATATGCTTATTCTTCTTCTTTTCTATTTTTAATATTTTACTGAAATTTTTTAAAGACTGTGGTTCCTTTTTTTCAGTAAAATAACGAAGACTACTAGGTTGCAAAACTTCCATTATATGATATAAAAAAATATATTTAAATAATTTCAATTTAATCATCTTCAGCTTCATCGACCTCTAATATTACATTTTTTGGTTCTGATTGTGGTGGTTTTTCAAATTCTCCATCACGTTCAATAACTTCTTTATATCTTCGGTCGGGATTTTTACGATCAAATGCCTTTGTTCGGATATTATCACCTTCAAACAATTCTTTACGAATATCAGCAGAAGATACTTCTTGATTTTTTAACTTGTTTAATCTTGTATTTGTTCCTACACCAATTAAATCTCCTTCTTCGTTAAGAGTTTGTGTTAGTTTATTTCCACTTTCTTTAGCTATTTTAATATTTTCTTCTATAGCTTTTCGTTTCGAATCCTTTACCCTTTTTTCAAATGTTCTTTTAGCAATTTCTTCACTTTTATTTTTTTCGTGCATGAGATGATTTAATTCATTTTCCATATATTCTACATTTCCGGTTCTATAAGCATCAGGATCAAATGGCATCCACATTCCCACCTGTCCTACATAAATATCGTGGTCAGGATCTATTTCTCGTAACATTCTACATCTTAATTGTGCTTCTTCTTGTGTTTGAAATGATCCACGAACCTTAATTCCTCTAATATTTGTTTTGAAATCCTGTAACACATCAAATTCTTTCTGTAGTTCATCTTCCTTTTGATCTAAAAAATTCTTATATTTATCAAGAATTGTACTATCAGATAATTTATCTTTCTCACTTTTGAAAAATTCATCAAAATCTTCCATTATTTTAGCAAAATCTAATTCGTATTTGTAAGAAAGAAAATTTAAGAACTGAGAAAATTTTTTAACAGATTCATCTGTATCAAAGTGTTTTAGGAATTTTTCAAATAGAAAGATTTTTTTATCCTTTAGTATTTTTTCGGGAGACAAAAAGGATAAGCAACAAAATTTTTGTCCTGAGATTGCCTTATCTTCACCCAATAAATCAACATATTTAGGATTTTCATTTCCAGCTCCATTTGTTTTTTCTTCATATTTAGCCATTATATATTTGTATTTTAATTATCTTTTAAGTTTTAACATTCTATATATTTTTTTCTTATTATTATTTATAATGCTTGCCAATTTAGGAAATGCTTTAGATTTAGGTGAACTTGTAAAAAGAGCTGTAAAATATCTTGTTGAAGGTTTCATGGTTGCTATTGCCGCCTATGCCATTCCAAAAAGATCGTTGAATTTTGATGAAGTAGCTCTCATCTCTTTAACCGCTGCTGCAACATTCAGCATCCTTGACACATATGTCCCCACCATGGCAGTTTCAGCCCGCACAGGTGCCGGGTTCGGTGTTGGCGCAAATATGGTTGGCTTCCCACGCTAAATTAACAATATAGTTAAATAACATTTAATCATATTGTTGGTACAAAATCCCATCTTAATTCCCTACAAATTTTTTTCCATATATCATCTTGTTCAATTCTTTTGACTGGGTCTTTTAACATTGGAAAAAAAGGTAAGAATTTTTTTTCACCCAATAATTCACACATTTTATACAAAACATAATAATAATTTAGAAAATTAACACGTCCATCAGGACAATGCTTAGCATATGGTTTCTGAATTTCCAAAAATAAATTACATAACTTGTCTTCTAATTCTTGACTCATTAATGGTGGTCTAATTCCCAATTTGTCTTTAATAAATGGAATATGTTCATAATATTTATTATATCCTAGCTTTTTCAATATATTTTTTGCTCTTTTATTACTTATTTGAGATAAATCACACCTTTCCTTTTTTATCTGATTTTTTATTTCATCTAATACTTTTTGAGGAATTTGCGTTGTTTCTTTCGCTTGAAATTGAGCCAAAATCTCACGAAAATGATTTATTCTTTTATATGCATAAAAACATACTTCTTTAGGAGGTTCCTTATATGACGGCTTTTCATGTTCAATTAAATATGGCACAAATTTAGAACATTTTTTACAAACTAAAATTCCTTCATAATCTATTGGAACTAATTCACCACCGCAAAATGAACACATATCATTTTTTAATTGATAATTGTTTATATCTAAATATTTATCATTTACATTTAATAAATATTTTACTGTTTCATTTGTCTCATTTTTTCTTTTAATTGTTTGTTTTTCACCACCCGTGAAAAATGAGTGAAGAATAGTTCTTTTGCTATTTCCTTCAGAAATATCTCTTTTTTTTTCAAAATAATCAAAAATATATTTAGAATTATCTAATAAATATTTTTTTTTTTCTTGAGATAACTCTTTCCTATTTTTTTTTAATAAGAATAATTTATCTTCAAGCTCTAGTCTTTCCTCCAATGATGGCGAATCTTTTAACTGTTCATTAATTTTTTTTATTTGTTTATTTATTTCTGGGATATCCTCACCTTTTATCTTTTCAAACTTTTTCATCATCTCAGTATGTTTGTTATCTAATGTAATTTGGGCCCTTTTATTTACCTTTATTTTTTTATTAGCTTTGGGTTTAAAATTGGGCATTCTTTAATAAAAAAAAATTTTAAGCTTTAAGTAAAAGCTTCTCTAATTAATTATTTATATTTTATAAATGGATAAACAATCAACAGAATTAGAGGTAAATTTCATGAAATCAGAATTAGAAGTAGATTTTATGAAATTTCATAAAATGGCTTTTATATTTAATGCTTTAGATAATGGGTGGACTATTAAAAAAAACAAAAATGCATATATATTTTCTAAAAAACATGAAGGTAAGAAAGAAGTGTTCCTTGATAATTATTTAAAACGCTTTATGGTAAGAAATTTTGACATTGAAAATATAAAATAATTTTTTTTTAAAATGTCTGAATATTTTTTTTTTTTATCTTTAGCAATATTATAACAATGGGAGGAGGACTTATGCAACTCGTAGCTTACGGCGCTCAAGACGTCTATCTTACAGGAAACCCACAGATCACATTTTTCAAGGTAACATACCGCAGACACACCAACTTTGCTATGGAATCTATTGAACAAACTTTCAATGGATGCTGTGACTTCGGTCGCCGTGTTCAGTGCACAATTGCCCGCAACGGTGATTTGGCCTACAGAACATACTTCCAGGTTACTCTTCCGGAAATTAACCAGAGCGATGCCAACTTCGCCCGCTGGCTTGACTACCCCGGACACCACCTCATTAACAACGTTGAAGTTGAAATTGGTGGACAGCGCATTGATAAACAGTACGGTGACTGGATGCACATCTGGAACCAGCTTACTTCCACCGCCGAGCAGGAGGCTGGCTACAACAAGATGATCGGACACACAACACAGCTTACTTACTTGACCGACCCAAGTTTCGCCAATGTTGAGCAGGCTTGCACAACTGGTGCCCCATGCAACACATGTGCCCCACGCAATACTCTCCCAGAAACAACTCTCTACATCCCACTCCAGTTCTGGTTCTGCCGCAACCCTGGTTTGGCTCTTCCACTTATTGCCCTTCAGTATCACGAAGTTAAGATTAACCTTGAGGTCCGCCCTCTTGACGAAATCTTGTGGGCTGTATCAAACACCGGTGGTTTCCTCAAATGCCAACAGACAAACACGAGCAGCAAAGCCGCCAATGCTTACTCGAAATCTCTTGTCGCCTCGTCACTCTACGTTGACTACATCTTCCTTGACACTGACGAGCGCCGCCGCATGGCACAGAACCCACACGAATACCTCATTGAGCAGCTTCAGTTCACTGGTGATGAATCCGTCGGATCGTCGTCCAACAAGATCAAGCTCAATTTCAACCACCCGTGCAAGGAGGTTGTATTCGTTGTCCAGAAAGACGCCCTTGTCGATTACTGCTCGTCGTTCCTTTGCGACTCGCTCCTTTACAACATCCTCGGCGCCCAGCCATTCAACTACACTGATTGCGTTGACGCCGTCCCAAGCGCCCAGCACGCTTACTCTGGCCCGGACAGCGGAGTTGGCTCAGGCGCCCAAGGTGTAAACGCCGTCATCAACGGAAGCGATTTGTTCACCGACCCAGGTGCGGAGGTCCTTAACGAAATCCAAGCCTCGGCATCCGCGTGGCCGGCGTCGCAATACGACATGAACACCGGCGGACTCGCCCATGCTGACGGCCACGCCAACCCACTCAGCTCCACAGGCAACTCCCTCGTCTCGGACGCCGGTTCGTTCGTTCTCGCCGAGACCGCCCTCGGCCTTCACTGCTGGGGCAAAAACCCAGTTGTCACAGCCAAACTCCAGCTCAACGGACAGGACCGCTTCTCGGAGCGTGAAGGATCGTACTTCGACACCGTCCAGCCATACCAGCATCACACACGCTCGCCGGACACTGGCATTAACGTTTACTCGTTCGCCCTTCGCCCAGAAGAGCACCAGCCATCGGGCACTTGCAACTTCTCGCGTATTGACAACGCCACCCTTCAGCTCGTCCTTTCCAACGAAACCGTCGGAGGAGAAGAGACCGCCAAGGTTCGCGTTTACGCCACTAACTACAATGTTCTCCGTGTCATGAGCGGAATGGGAGGACTTGCCTACTCGAACTAAGATCTTTATCGTCTTATTTTCGTATTATTATTTTAACTAAATTATAAAATTAATTTAAATTTTATAATTATAAATGTTTTCTTTTACACCTCCCTGTCCGCCGCCTTGTCCGATGCCTTAACCGCCGCCTTTTACCGCGCGTTTTTCTTCGTCTGCCGCCGCCGGCCCCGCCGACCAGGGCCCCGGGGCCGGCGCCTCCCGGCGACGCGGGCCGCGCGCGTATCGCGCGCAGCCGCCGCAGCGCGTGTGGGGCGGTGGCCTTGGGCGGCTCGCTCAGATAACCTTGTTTTGCGGCCACCCAGCGCGCGGAGTCCGGGTGCTTGTTCGCGCCGTCGTGCAAATAGCGGTACACGTCGGCGAGGCGATTATTGGTTTCATTTGCGCACTCAGCTACGGTGTGGAGGCCCAAATCCTCGAACGTCTTCGGGTTGTTGGGGGTCCTGGGCGCGGCGCTGGTGCGGAATCTATCGTCTTTAACAATTAGATGTCCCCTAATATTCGGGTCATCCCAATTGGTGCGGCTCGGCGTCCATTTCCGATCCCGCGCAGCAGGCGAAGGGTCGCTATCTATTACGCAAATGGGTTCTTTGGGGTTCTCGGATATGGTCTCCCACTCGTTCTTCGTTCCCGGTTTCCTTTTGCATAGATGTGTATTGTGGTAGCCGAACATGTCCACGCGAGCCCCCTTGATGAAACCCTCCCCCTCCGGGACGAACCCCCAGGTCCAGTAGGACCCAATGGGCACCTTGCCGATTTTAGGAATAATAGTGGAGACAGTTGCTTTGTCGCGTGGGCGTTTTAACAGATTACAGCTTTTTGCAATATGGCGCGTCTTAAAGGACGCCGCGTGGCGTGCGCGCTCCTTCTGCCCTTGATACCACACCCTCTTTTTATCATAGGTCATGGCATCCCAGTCCTTTTGGGGGCCGGCGAAGAGCTTGGGACGGGTACCGGGTTGCAGCGGACGGCGGGGGAGTCCGTCCTTGACTCGTTGATCTCCGAGCGCGCCGCGCGCCTTCTTCCTCGCCTTCTGCGCCTTTTTTGCCATCGCTCGTTCGCGCCGCGCTCGTTGAACATCCACTCGCGGCGCACCGAGCTGCGCCGCATATGTTCGTTCGGTGGCTTGGACATCAATCGGGGGGGGGTCCCCGGGTACCAGTCGTCGTGGTGGCCGGCCAGGAACGTGCACGAAGCGCCGGGCAGGTTGGGGCTGTGGAGGTGGTGTTGGCGGGGTTTTGTGTCTTTCTAAACGCGCTACATTTCCTGGTGAAGCACGACGTCCAGGAGGTTTGCTACTATGCGTTCCTCTTCTCTGTCCTTTATGTCTAAGAAGCGAATTTAGTTCAGGTCCGCGCCCTCGTTTTCTACGCGTTTTTCTTCGTTTTCTTCTTCTCCTTCGCGTTGCCATATACTATTTATTTAGAAAAAATTGTAATTATTGCTCCTTAGAAATTTATATGTCGTAAGAGACATTAAAAAATTGATTAGATATTAAAGACTATAAAACCGTTAATATCACAAATGGCGGAATGTCCTATTTGTTTCAAAAAAGCTGATTATACCACAAAATGTAATCATCATTTTTGTAAGAAATGTCTATATAAGTGGGGAGATAGTTGTCCATTATGTAGGCAATATGTAGTATTAGATTACCCGAATACACGCGCTATGTCCAGGTTACAACACGTAATAGATAATACTGGAATATTACTTCAGAATGTTGCAAGAGTAAAAGAAACTAAGTATAAAATACAATATGCTGAAAAATTGCTTCAATTTCTTTGGGACTGGCGCGTTGTTATAAGAAAACATGGTAAATTGTGTAGAATAGTTCACGAACGATCTGCACATATAAAAAAAGAATGTCTAGATTTGGGAATTCTTCCTCCAAAAATAATAGAGAAAACTATTACAATATAATCAAAGTGTTGATGGAGTTTCTCCTGTTGTTGAGCCATTATGCTCTGGTAAAAAATGTATCAATCTTTTACGATTATCGTTGTGTGAAATATTCTGAATATAAGAACCTGGACCTGCCATATAAATAAGATAGGTAAATCCATCAAAACTAGCATTTGCAGTAACTTCTGTTCCTGGATACATCATTCTACCCTGTCCTAATCCTTTCAACCATTTTTCATAAACGGGAGCAATCGCTGCTTTTTGGTTCGGTGTTGGAAGCCACCATTCATTTTTTTTATCACCTTGAACTAAAAATGCCATAATTAATTTATATTTATATATTTATATGAATATAGTCCCAAAAAGATATATTCCAAAACATTTAAATAAAAAAAATAAAAAAAAACAAAAAAAGGAATTAACAAAATCTAGAAAAAAATACAAAAGGGGACAATTTTATACAAGAAAAAAAGTTCGTTCGTTTAAATCA
>Ga0114933_10004522_pt1 | contig 12986 bp, 14 predicted proteins | sample 4SBtaG_FD_89691 | JGI IMG/M metagenome (GOLD analysis project Ga0114933, IMG submission 89691) | Deep subsurface microbial communities from Kolumbo volcano to uncover new lineages of life (NeLLi) - 4SBTROV12_W25 metaG | ecosystem: Environmental > Aquatic > Marine > Volcanic | place: Kolumbo...
GCCGCCCGACGAGACGGTGGCCGCGCGGCATGCTGTCCTCCAGGCACAGGACTGCCGCCGCTGGGCGGCGTGTATCCATGGGTCGGACGAGGCCGACGCCCTGGGCGAGTGGAGCTTGGAGCGGAACAACGTGCTGCTGGCCATGACCTGGGCCTCGACTGCGCAGCCCGAGACCGCTGTGGACATCGCGGTTTCCGGCTCCCAACTCGCCATGCTGCACGGCCCTCATGACGTGGCGCGCCAGTTGGTGCGGCAGGGTCTGTCGCTGGATGCGGGCACCCAGCGACAGCGGGCAGAGCTCCGCAGACTGAGCGCTGTGTTGCGCTGGCTTCGCTCTTTGGCGGCGGCCCAGCTGGTGGAGGAGCTGGAGGCTCTGTGGCGGCTCGGCTGTGAGATGGGCTGGAGCGACCTGGCCGCAAGAACCGCCGACAACCTGGCTTCTGCCCACCATTGGCTCGACAGTGGCGAGGAGGCGATCCAGGCAGCGACCTACGCCGCTCGCCACTGGGCGGAGAGCGGACGTCCCGCCCTCCAAGCCCGATGCCTGGTGCGGCTGGCGCGGTTCCAGCTTGCCGACCAGCGGTCCGAGTCTCATCGGACCTTGGAGCACGCACATCGGGCAGCGACAGCGTCGGGGAGCTCCACGGCACTCGCCCACGTGGAGCGCGAGCTGGGTCTCTGGGCACGTCGGCGAGGGGAGTCGGCGACGGCTGTGGTGCATCTGGAGTCGGCGGTGGATCGCGTGGATCCACGCAACAGCAGTCCACGAGCAGCTCCCGGACTTCTCCTTTGGAGGGGCGACAGAAGTGAGGACATCGCTGATCTCGGCAGAGGTCTGGGCGGTCGGGGCCTTCGACTGGGAGCGCCCATGGCCCCAGGTGCTGTACAAGACGGGCACCCCGGGTGTCGACTTCCAGCTCTATAGCGCCTACTGCGACATGGAGTGGGTCCAGGACAACCCCACGTTCCCCAACGAAGACATGAAGGACCGGTCGTGGGGCGACTTCAACGACGACGGGTGCATCGACGTCATGGGCCACGACCTCACACCCATGTACTATGGCGACACGGCCGGCGAGACGGGTGATGGCTTGCTCAGCGCGGGTGACTGCGCGGGCGGCTTCGACGACGCGCTGGAGTCTTGGACCGCTTCGCAGCTGGCCAGCTCGTCGTACTACGTCGGCGGTGCAGCCCACGAGGCACCTCGGTGGAACGACGACTGGCACGCCGACTACATGCTCTGGGCCAATGCGACAGTGAGCTCGGTGGCGTCGACCTGGTGGTACAGCAACGACGGTTGGGGGGACATGGGGAGCGCACTTCCGCTGGCCAACACTGGGCAGCAGGTGAACACGTCGACGAGCGGCGACTTCAACCACGACGGCTGCGACGATGTGGTGTTCGGTGCGAGCGCGGAGTCGACCGATCCGGGTGAGGTCCGCGTGAGATTCGGCGCTTGCGACGGCACCGTCGCCAGTGAGAGTGTGCTCTTCGACGCCTGCGACGGCTGTGAGGTGGACGACAGCCGTATCCACGCCTTCCGCTGGGACGACGACAACGACGTGGACATCGTGGTGATCTATGAGACTACGGGTGGAGTCTCGAACATCGACCTGTGGGACAATGACGGCGCTGGAAGTTTCAGCGGTCCGACGAACCTCGGCACCACGTCTGGGGATCACGTCTTCTTCCCGTTCGCGAACATGGACATTCGACCGAGCTTCTAGTCTAGTCGTAGGCCAGCAACTGCACGGTGCTGCTCATCGCGAAGTGGTCGGAGGGGAGCTCGGCAGCGTCGCCGTAGCCATGCATGTCGACCTTCCAGTCCGAGACGGCCCACTCGTTGGCGGTCGTGCGCGGCCGATCGAGGAAGATGTAGTCGATGCGGCCAGCCAGCTCGAAGTCTGGCACCGGGTGGAGGTTGGTCTCGATCGACCAACGGTCGGCTAGCGGCTGGGTGTCGGCGAGGCGGAAGCCGGTCCCCTCGGTGAGCGTGGTGAAGGCCGGATCCCAGGTCTGGGAGTTGAAGTCGCCCGTCACGATGACCGGGCGGCCCGCCGCGAGCTCGTTCACGCGCTCGAGCAGGAGCGGAGAAGACAGCTCCTGGCTGGGCACGTTGTTGTCGAAGTGGGTCGTCGCAAACAGATACTCGACCTCGCTCACGAGCTCCGTCAGGGTCACCCACGCGACGACTCGGGGTAGCTGCACACCGTCGGCGAAGCCCGTGCTGAACTCCTCGTCGGGGGTAGGGCTGAGCCAGAAGAAGCCGTGCTCGACCGGCTCGAAGCGAGCCGTGTCCCAGATCACGAGGGAGTCCGGCCAGTTCAGAGAGGCGTCCTGGCCGAAGAAGCGAAAGTCGTGCTGGGTGCTGGTGGCGATGCTCAGCCGTTCGACCAGCTCTTGGGCCTCGACTGGGAGAGCCACCTCCTGCACGCCGACCAGAGCCGGCTGATGTCGCTCGAAGATGTCCTCGAACCACTGCAGTCGGGTGTCCCACGGAGCGTAGCTGTTGTCGCAGAAGCTGCACAGAATGTTGAATGTCATCACCGTCACTGGCTCGGGCGCCAGTGGGGTGGGTTGGTTCGCTGGCGCCGGCCCGCAGCAGATCAGGCAAGCGGTGACTGCGCATGCGATCGGTGGAGTGACGAGGCGGTGGGTGTGTTCAGGACGCATGCTTCGTCGGGGGCATCTAGAGTGCGATGTGTACGGCGACACCAGCCACCGCGAGGCCACCCAGTCCGTAGGTCGTGTAGGCCCACAGCTTCTGTTGCTGGAAGTGGGTGTTCAGCTCGCTTCTCGAGTCCGAGCCTGCCATCTGAGCACTCTGACTTCGAGCGGCGATGGCTGTACCCACAGCTGCCGCGGTCAGCGCACCGCTGCTGACGAGCAGCCACGGTGAACGGCCCCCGCCCGTCACGTGCTCGGGCGGTGAGGCAGGAGGGCCGGCGCTCAGCTCGGTATGAGCGCCAGCGCTCGGCTGCGGCGTCACCGGTTCGGGCAGCGGCGTGGCCGCGAGGTTGGTCTGAACGGACAGGGCATCACCCGGAGCCACGTAGATCACCCGACCGAAGCGCGCTCGTCCCTCGCGGACGACCTGGACAGCGTGCAACCCGGACTCTACCTCTGCGGGAAAGGACGTGGCCGCCCCGTCCAACCAGCCCTCTCCTTCCGCTGGAGTGGGCAGCAGGTCGAGACTCCCTGCCCCGCCTGATCCTGCTCGTTCATAGACAGCGCGGAGCTCGGCACCGTAGGCGGCAACCCAGACCGTTGGTGCAGCGCGGCGTGCCGCGGCGAAGCTGTCCACGGCTTCGTCGCTTCGCCCCTCGAACACAAGCATCGCCCCTTCTGCCAGCCACATCCGCGCTAGGATCTCCGGCGCCGCGGGTGCGCTGCAGCTCAGGGACTGGTCGAGCGCGGCCAGGGCGGACGCAGCGTCATCGAGGCGCGCCTCAAGGACTGCGCTCTCCGCGTCGCTAACCAGTGATCCGGGCTCACGGCAGTCCGTAGCTTCCGCGACGGCGATCAGAAGCCAGATTCCCATTGGTCCTCCTCGATTCGCCACACGTGGCGTGTGGGCGAACGACGACCCGCGTGCACCCGTCTGGTGATCGTGTGCGGCCCCTGGGTCATGCGGACGTCGTGGGCCCCCTCTCGGAGCGGATGACCGAGCAGGGGGGTTGTGCCGGCGCGCACGTCGTCGACCCAGACCGCAGCGCCCATGGGAATGGAGGTGAGCGCCACGTCGAACGTCGCGGACGATGGGAGCGGCGCTTCGCTCGCTGTGGTCTCGGGCCTCACCTCTTCAGGCTGGTGCTGTGCAGGTACCGGAGCCACCCGCGGTGAGGGGGCTCGGGTAACGGCCGCAGATCGCGCAGGCGCGGCGTCGGCGGCCGGCAAGGGGGCGTCGATGTCCACTTCGGGTGGCGCATGCTCGGTCATTTGCTCGGTGTGCGGAGCTGGCTGCACCCCCGAGGATGACCTGGCGATGTCGCCGGGTTGCTCGGCCCATGGCGCCAGCCACAGGACTCCCACCACGCCGATGGCCAGCACTCCGAACAACACGCCGACGACGAGCAGTCCGGTTCCGCCGGCGGCCAGCACGCTGGCGCCTCTGACGATCGACCACATGCTCGTCCTGGTCTCCGTGGTCTTCGTCGGTGGTGGTATAGGTACCGTGTCTGGGCCAACAGGCACGGCTTGCAGCGTCTCTGTGACGACAGACCCTACGAGCTCGTCTGGCTCCAGCTCCGAGAGGGCTGGGATCACTTCCTCGGCCCAGTCCCGCAAGAGCGGATCTTCGGTGCACAGCGCTCGGATGCTGTGGCAGCGCCGCTCCACTTCGCGTGCGGTCGGGCGTTGGTCGGGATCGGCGCGCACCATCTCCTGAGCGAGGAGGAGCGCGAGCCGCTCCCCCTCACCGGGGGTGCGGGCCATTGTGTCCGCCTCCCGCGCTACCGCGTCCAGCTGCCATTCCGGGGGTGGTTTTCGACGGGTTAGCATGACGTGGAGAAAGACACCCAAGGAGTACACATCGCCGGCCGGAGTCTCGATCCCGTGAAGACGCTCGGGAGCGATGTATCCGGGGGTGCCGCCGATGTGGTGGGTGGTCTTGGCCTCACGATGTTCGAACGTCGCCTTGGCGATTCCAAAGTCCAGGATCTTGACCTCGCCGGAAGGCGTGACCTGGATGTTGGAAGGCTTGATGTCCCGATGAAGTAGCTCGAGGGGAGCGCCGTCGTGACCGGGCTGGCGCCAGACCTTGTCGAGCGCTCTGGCGATCTCCCCCACGATCTCGACAACGACACCGGGAGGAAACCTGGGTTGTGCCCTCCCTATCCTCCTGCACGATGCCCCGTCCACGAATTCCATGACGACGGCCCACCGTCCGGCGATGCGCGTCGGCGGGTCCACGCTCACGATGGCCCGGTCACGGATGAGTCCAAGGATCCGCGCCTCGTCTCGGAAGCGCCTGAGCACTCCCTCGGGCACATCGGGGTCCTTGAGCAGCTTGACCGCCACCTCCTTGACAAAGCCGTGGCCGACCTCCAAGCGCGCCCGATACACCGTGCCGAAGCCCCCTTGGCCGAGGACGCCCAGGATGCGGTACTTCCTTGCCTCGACACCTGTTGTCATCGCCGAAACTCTACCAGGAAGTATGGCGGGCCCATCACGGCTCGCCAGGATCGAGGTGATGGTTGCCCCAGCATGTGTACTCACCCAGAGCATCCCACACACAGCCATGCTCCCATCCGATCACCAAGCCGGCGTATGTGCCTGCGGGGGCATCGCTCACCCGGCCCCATAGATCGTGGCCCCAGCAATGAACCTCTCCCTGAGGAGTTCGTCCGCATGCGTGCCTGTCTCCGACCCCGAACCAGTCGAAGACCACGGCCGGAGGATCGGTCTGACCGTCGTCCGGGGAGCCCCAGCACACCACCGCGCCGTCCACCCGCAGCGCGCATGCGAAGGTCGCGCCTGCGTCTACCCAGACGAAGCTGCCCGACGGGGGCAGCTCGGCATCCGGTAGGTCTCCCCAGCAGTCCACTGTGCCGTCTTCGGCGAGTCCACAGTCGAAGGTCGCACCCACCGACACGTGACAGAGTGGCTCAGAGGGCGGATCGCCGTGGCCACTATCTTCCCCCCAACACTCCGGACGACCATCGGATCGAAGCCCACAGGCCCGGGTCAGAAACAGGCCCGCTCCGACGTCCAGCCCGGCCATTGCTCCGACCGGTTCGGTGCCGGGGGTGTCCGTACCCCAGCACGTGGCCTCACCTGTGAGCGTCTCGATGCCACAGGCGGCATACCCACCCGCGGTGACCGAGTCCAGGTGACCCACGGGTTCGGTGCCCTCCATCGTGCTGATCCCGTAGCCGAACACGGTGCCGGAGGCGTCGAGCACGGCGGTGTAGCGGCTCCCGGCGGCGATACCCAACTCACCAGGTGGGACGTCGGGCGCTCGGACGAAACCACATCGTGCGTCCGTGTCGACCTCGCTGTCGGTGTCCGGGTCGCTATCGGCGTCCGAGTCGCTATCGGCGTCCGCGTCGCTGTCGGCGTCCGCGTCGCTGTCGGCGTCCGCGTCGCTATCGGCATCAGCATCAGCATCAGCATCGGTGTCGCTCGGCGAGGCAGTGGTCTTCTGATCCTCCGCCAGCTCCGCCAGCCGCTGCTCGTAGGTGGACCGGTCGACCAGGCACGATGTGAGCATGAGCATGAGCATGATCGAGCGTACCGCGGTCCAAGTACTGACGACAAGTTGGGCATCCAGTCGCTACCAGAACCTCAGGACGAAGCTGGCCGAAAGCTGCCGGACGGTTGATTGACAGGGTCAACCGCTCTGGGATCATGCAGCCTCGTCCATGGAAGTGGTCAGCCTCGCGTCGAGCACCAGGCGCTCCTGCTTCAGCCAGAGGCTCTGCCGCTCCAGCGACTGAACAAGCTCGGGCGCGTCAGCGAGGTCTAGGTCGTCGGGCCATTCCCGCTTCTGTGCATGCATCGCGACCAGCTTGCCCGCGCGAGCACACCGACCCCGAACACCTGTCTATCGCCACTGCACGTAGGTGCTTCCTTCGTAGCCAGCGGTCAGATCGATGCCGCCCCACTCCACGACCTTGAGCTCGAGTGGGCCGACGATCTTGACCTGCAGGTGGGCACCGTAGCTGACCATGGAGCCCTGAAAACCGTCGGAGGAGGGGAATTTGAACGCCATGCCATTGCCGAAGATCCGCACCCGATTCAGGGCGCTGTCCTTGCCGGCGAGAAGGCCCAGGTTGAGACCAGCCATGACTGACATCTGCGCCGACCACCCGAAGTCAGGGAGCAGGCTGTCGCCGCTGCCCAGCTGCAAGCCGGCTGCAGCGGCACCCGACCCGGCGGATCCACCGAAGACCAGCTTCTTGAAGTTGGTCGCGTAGTCGACGCCCATGCCCCTCGTGGCGATGGCGTTCGCGTTGGCCATCTGCTCCAGGTACTTCTTCTGCCCGTCGAGCTTGAGCTCGCTGTTCACCACGCCTTCCATCTCGGAGACCATGGCATCGGCGTCGAAGCCCGGTATGTCGCTCGCGCCGGGGTCCAACGTCACCGTGAAGGACTGGGCGAGGGCGGGTAGCGGCATCAGCGCGAGGAAGAGGGCGAGCAAGCGAAGGGTCATGCGGGCTCCAGGCATCTGGCCGCACGGTACCCCGGGAGGTCGTGATGCGCGAGGGCGCAGTCCCCAGCGAGCCCGAGCGCGGAGCACTTCGATCGAAGTGCAACGCTGCGTCGACGTTTGGTTTGGGGGGAGGAACGACGCGGCCACCGGGTCAGAGCGGCGCTCGGGCTCTTGGGGGGAAGGCTGCCGCGGTAGGCGCGTAAAGCGTCTTACCGTGTGCGGCGATGTTCCAAGGGTAGACGATGGCCCCTGGATCGTCTTCCTGAGCGTGCTGACACCCACATGACACGCGGTTTGGACGCGCCTGGGCTCAGCACCGCTCCAACTCTGCTGCGCGGATCGGTCGTGCCTACCTCTATACTCGTAGGGTGTGAGGGGCATCTCAACAAAGCCTAGGGGGGCTCGTGCGAATCATCTCCATCATCACCGTCGTTGCAGCAGGGTGTGGCCAGTCCGAGGACGCTCGCCAACCCGTCGATCTGGACGGCCAGGCCCAGGTCGCTGAGGAGTCGTTGGCACCGGTCATCGGCGACGCGAGGGCGGCCCAAGACACCCTCGATCAGCCCGACAGTCGGTCTCCTGGCTTCGGTGATCTGGGCGGCATCAGCCCGCAGGCCTTCGTGGAGATGCAGGTTCGGTCGTTCACCTACGCGTCGCTCACTGGCTTGTGCCTGGAAGATGATGGCCGGAACGCTTGGGGAGGGGTGTACGACGTCACCTGTCCGATCTCGACCCGGGGCGGGAATATCGGGTTCGACGAGCGCGACTACGAGGACGATGATGACGACCCGGAGGACTGCGACGAAGACGAGCTCTTCGTGTTGTCTGGCAACGGAGACTCGGCGACCTGGGACGGTCCGCTCGGCAAGGTCTCCATCGTCATGGACGCCGTGTTCACAGGCGGGCTGATGGACCACGGGGTCGTGGCGCTGGGCGTCGACGAGGGCGACTGCCTGGCCAATCTGGTCGATGCCGGGACGGGCAGCATCGATGAGGTCGACATGCCCACCGAGGCGTGCTCCGACCAGACTGGGCTGGAGATCGACCGTGCGTCGAACACGGCATGGTTCGCCAATGGTTCGCTGTGGCGTCTCAGCGGTGATGGCACGGTGGAGACGCTCACCGACGGTGTAGGCAACCTCGTGGCCTACGATGCCGCGACAGCCACGCTCGTGGGCGCCGCCGAAGGCGATCCGACCCTGGCGTCCTACGATCTCGAGGGTAACGAGCGCTGGTCCTTCGATCTGTCGGGTTCGCTGATGCAGCTGGAGCCGCTCGGTGACACCGGCGTCGTGGTGGCCCTGACGTCATCCACGCCAACGCCCACCCTGTACTTCATCGACGCGCTCACCGGCGACGTGCTGCGCACCGATGACGTCTTGCCAGGCATCCGCGAGATGACGACGTCGGCGGACGGCAGCGTGATCGGCGTGGTCATGGCCACGCAGGCCTACTTCTACGACGTGCGCGTCCGCTAGCGACGGATGCGCTGCGGGTGCTCCCGGAAGGCGTCCGCACCCCATCGAGGACCCAGTCCGGCACGTTCGAGCTCGGCGAATAGGGCGGACAGCCATAGGTTCTGGCTCGGGGTGAGCACGCGCCAACGGTCGCGTTGGCGTGCCAGGCAGGCCAGGGCCGAGGCGAAGCCGGCGCCGTCTTCGGCGGCCCACGCTCGGAGGGCGCGCGTGAAGTCTCGGTCGTAGCGGGTGGCGCGCCCCGGGGGCCTGAGGTGCACAGGTCCGTACAGTCGATCCAGTCCAGCCGTACGCACTTGGACCGAGAGCGGTGCGCCCGGGGCGAACCATGCCGTCGAGGAGGTGGCGCGGGCGACCCACAAGGTCCCGAAAGCCGTCCCGTTGAGGTAGGGCAGGGCGAAGGGGCGGCTGTTTCGCACCGGGTGCAGGGCCACGGTGCGCTGGTCTCGACGGAGGACGACGCGGTCGGCGACGAAACCCTGTACGCGGACGTAGAGCGTGTCGTCGAAAGACTGGACGAATGCCCGGGTGTCATCCTGGGGCGGGAGGCTGAGTAGTCGCAGGCGTGGGAGTCGGGCGACTGCGGCGACAGAGCTCGCGGCGGCAGCACCGACCGAAGGACGAGCCGCACGGTAGGCGGATTCTGAGGTCGCGAGCGCTCCGAGGCTGTCGATGTCGTCGCGCAGATAGGTAGAGAGGAAGGCTCGGATGCTCATGGGCTGGCTCCGTGGTGGGCGATGGCGGCTCGGGCGAGGGGGTCGATCTGTTGGAGGTAGGCGCTGATGCCGTTGTAGATGCCCTCGGAGTAGCCCCAGGCCACGAGGACGTCGGCGGCCTCGCGGCGCATGCCCCGCTTCTGCGCGCCGGCCAGATCCAGGGAGTGCCAGGTCATCCACGAGGCGACCCGTGGTGCGACTCGAGAGGGCTGCAGCACGGTGGGCCAGGGTGGCGCGGTGCTAGCGGCGTGGCCGACGAGATCTTGGAGGCCTCGACGGAGGTCGTCATGCTCGGCGCGGAGCTCCGGGCGCCCGGCGATGTCAGCGGCCACCTCGTTCCAGGCCCCGGTGCGGAGGGCGCGTAGCCGGGCGGTGCGCCACCGATCGCGATCTCCGTTGAACAGGACCAGGACGTCCAGCAGGGCGTGGAGCGCTGGATCGGTGGACCGGTCGGGTGGCAGCAGTGCGGCGGGTACGTCGCCAGGGGCTACATCAGCGACGTTTCGGCTCCAGTCTCCCAGAGCATCGGGTTGCTCGGTGGACCCTTCACGGACCCAGGTGTGGCGGCGTGTCCACTGGTCTAGGCGTGCGAGCCGGTCTCGCGCCCAGCCGTGGAGTCGGCGCTCGCCTTCCTCGTCGTCCAGGGCGCGGATCAGCTCCCAGCTGATGTAGCCTCGCGCGGCGCCGATCGCGCGGTCCGCCGGGGTACGCTCCTCTGCGCAGAGCTCGATCCACAGCAGGCTCACCAGTGCGGCCTTCAGCTCGGCGGTGGCCCGAATCCGTCGGCGCAAGCCATGGCAGCTCAAGGTGGTCTGGGCCTCGACCGCGGCCGCTAGCCGAGCGTGAAGCGCGCGGGTGGCGCGCCCATCGAATCGATGATGCCGATCGGCGAGCTCGTTGTAGGTGGGGCGCGCGGCCGAGGGCCGCGGTCGAGGCTGGTTCATGGAGTCCGCCTGGGTCCGTCGTGGGTCGGACGTCGGTTCGAGACGCGCATTCAATAGCGGTAGGTGCAGGTGGGAGCGGCGGTCATCAGGTCCCGGAGCCGCTGCTGGCACCACACATGAGTGGCGTCGGGTGGGCACTGGACCACCGCATCGATCCGTCCATCGCGGCAGGTCCGGTCCAGCCAGGCGAGGGAGGGAGGGCCCGCGGGCAAGCTGGGAGCTGTGATCCGAGGAGCGTCACCGGCGAAGTCGATCACGATCGGATCGCCGCTCGGGCCTTCGTCGGCGCTGACCTCGCTGACGAAGGCACTCGAGCGGACGCCGACGAACGCGGTGATGAAGAACAGCAGCACCAGCATCCACGCGAGGTCGCTGGAGCCGGTGGCGGTGTCTAGCTGGAACCGTCTCATCGGTCCCCCACAGCCATGGGCCAGGGCGCGTCGAGGGACGACGTGGTGGACAGGCGGGCGCGCACCAGGCCCAGGGCCTCGGTGAGCAGCGTATGCGCCTCTTCGTAGGGGCCAGCGACGAGGGCGGCCCAGGCCTGCCCGAGGAGGAAGTAGATGCCCTGGCCGCAGACTGTCGTCGCCAGAGCGGTGGCCACGCCGCCGTCCATGAGCGCCATCAGCGTCTCCTGAGGGTCGGAGCCCAGGTCCAGCTGCCCGGTCTGCAGGATCGCGAAGAAGAACCCGACACAGGTACCCAGCAGCGCCAGGGTGGGGATGCTGGCCGTGATCAGGTTGGCGCGCGACGCCGACGCGTCGAGGCCACTCTTCAGGGTGGACAGCTCGCACCATTGGCGCTCCAGGGTGACGTCGGTGCCGCTCACGGCGAGCAGAGCCTCGGCCCGACCGGCTGCCGCCAGGTCGCGCACCCGCAGGTACTGATACACAGCCAGTCCGGTGAGCATCACGAAGCCGGTGGCGAAGCCGGCGCCGAGGCTGCCGAGGAAGGAGAGCGCTTCCATGGCTACCTCCGCGCCAGCAAGACGCTGACCTTGGGGCCTTCCTCGATGAGCAGGACCGATCGTTGGGCGTTGACCGAGGCCTTGAGCGCCTCGGCCTCCACGCTGTGCTTCAGCCGGTCGTCCATCACCGCCAGGAAGCGGAGCTGCTCCTGATGGAGCTCGAGGCGGTCCATGAGCTCGGGTGTGGGGATGAGCTCCGACACGCGGCCCTCGCCGACCCATCCGAAGAACGACGCGTCGGGGACCTTCACGGTGACGTGGGCCATGTTCATGTCCTTGGGCAGGATGAACCGGGTCCCGTCCGGGTACTCGAGGAGGACCTCGACATGGGCGTCGTCGACAAGCGCTGCGAGGTCGTCGACGGAGCGGAACTTCACGCGGAGTGCCGCGTCGTCGTATGGCTGGGTCACGAACGTCGCCTCGGCCATCTTCGGCGGCGGCGCGCTGACCTTCGGCCGAGGCTTCGCGGCGGCCTTCTGGGGCGCGGGTTTCGCGGCGGGCGGTGGGGCGGGGCGCACGGTCTTCGCGATCACGGCCTCTTCGGTCTCCTCCTCGGGGTCGACCTCTTCTTCGAGTTCCTCGGTGGGCGTTTGTTCGTCGACCTCGGGGGTCGCGACGGTCATCGCAGGCAGGGTGATCGGTGGGGCGGGTCCGACGGGCTCGCTCTTCGGCGCCTGGGTGGCCACGAAGGCGGCCACGACCAACACCGCCACCAGGGCCACTCCGGAGGCCTGGGCCACGCGAAGAAGGGTCTTGCGATCAGGGGTGCGCATGGTCAGCTCTCGATGTCTTCGAGGATGGGCTGTAGGGTGCGGATCTTCTCGGCTCGGGCCTCGGCAGCCCCAGCGAGCTCCTCGTCTCCGATGGCGCGGGCGGCCAGGGCCTGGTCCTCGAGCAGCACGGTGTAGTCGTGCATGTCAGGAATGGAGCGCGGCATCTGCTTGAGCACATCGTGGTCGAAGAAGTGGTCCAGGACCTCCGTTCGGGCGCGGCGAGTGGCTGGGTAGGGGTTGCGCTGAAGCTCCGCGTCGACGCGCGCCTCCAGGTCCACTGGGGGCCTCGCCCCCTGGTCGATGAGGCAGTGCAGGTACACGCGGACGGCGACCTCGGCTTGTTCGCCGAAGGTGGCGTGCTCGATCTCGCCGAGCTCCCAGGTGCAGGGGTCGACCGGGCCGCCGAAGGCTTGGACCGGGGCGCTGGCCGGACGGACACAGGCGGGCATCACGAGGAAGGCGAGCAGGGCAGACAGAGTGGTGCGGGACATGATGATCTCCAGGTTCACTGCAGGAGCAGGTCGAGTTCGTCCATGGAGTCGACGGTGGCGCCGCCCAGTCCCATGTCGGAGTTGAGAGCGGTCCACGCCGCTTCGATGTCGGTGTCGGTGGCCTGGGGATCGAGCAGGCTATCCACCAGCTCGAGTGAGCGCTGAACCTCCTGGATGTCCAGGTCGATCTTGCCCATGAGCGTCTTTGCGTAGAGCTCCTGGGAGTACTGGTTCAGACGCCTCGTGGCCAGGTACACGAGCACGCCCATGACTGCAGGGTTGCTCTTGTTCTGGATGTGACCTCGGAGCAGCGCTTCGAAGTTGGTCGGCGTCTGCAGCAGGCGCTTCACGTTCTCGCGGTTGGCGGTCTCCGCTTGCTCGAAGCGAGGCGCCATGACGGAGAGCTGCTTGAGCACGTCGTTCAGCGCCTCCCGCTTGACCTGCTCGTATCGGGCTTGGGTCACGGC
>Ga0114933_10004524_pt1 | contig 12983 bp, 7 predicted proteins | sample 4SBtaG_FD_89691 | JGI IMG/M metagenome (GOLD analysis project Ga0114933, IMG submission 89691) | Deep subsurface microbial communities from Kolumbo volcano to uncover new lineages of life (NeLLi) - 4SBTROV12_W25 metaG | ecosystem: Environmental > Aquatic > Marine > Volcanic | place: Kolumbo...
ATGTCGGGCATCGTGCCCTTGCGCAGGCGCGCCCACCCTTCGTTCCGCTTGGAGCCGTCGGCGTCCTTGGACTTGGGGTGCGTGGCGCGGATTTCGCGAACCTCCTGGGCGCCGGGGAGCGTGTCGCCTCCGCCGGGGCGACCGACGAGGATGAGCACGACGGCCGCGGCGAGGGCCGTGATCGCGATGCCCAGGGCCAGCCGCAGGCCCGGTCCCCGATCGACCGAGGGCTCGCGGAAGCCCTCTCGGCGCACGCCGTGGACATGGGCCGCCTTGCGAGGCTTGGGGGCCTCCCAGGCCGGCGGGCTCTTGCCTTCGAACTCCGGCGCGTCGTCGATGCCGCTATGAGCCTCTTCCGTCTCGGGCTCCGCAGAGAGCTCGCGCTTCGGGGGCCGGAACACCGCCGGGGCTCCCGGCTTGCGCTTGATCCGCTCGAGACGATCCGGCTTCTCCTCGCCAGGTCGAAGGTCGGGGATCGGTGTGCCCGGCTCGTCCTCGGCGTTCAGCGCGTGGCGCAGGTTGACCTTGGACAGACCGTCCGAGCCGTCCTCGCTCTGGAGAGGGAGCTCGCGGTCCATCGTCGGCGCGTCCGGCCCGGTGCCCAGGGGGGCGTTCCCCAGGTCGGGGTCAAGACCCAGGGCGTCGAGCAGGTCCGGGCTCATCGGCACGGAGCCGGAGGAGCCGCCCTCGACCTCGAAGACGTCGCCCAGGCTCTCGTGGAACTCCTGGGCCATCCGGCTGCCGCGCTCCATGCGCGCGTGCTGGATCTTCCGCTCGTCGTCGAAGAGATCGAGCATGTACTTCGAGAAGTTCCGCTGGACGCTCGAGGGGTTCTTGTTCCCCAGGAAGTCGTAGAGGATCTCCTGCATCTCCCCGGCGTCCGTGAAGCGGTCGCTCGGGTCCCGGGCCAAGGCGCGGAGCACGATCAGGTCGAGCGCGGGCGGCACCGCCGGGTTGTAGATGCTGGGGGCGGGGTAGTCGCCGGAGAGGATCTTGCGCGCGCTGACCTTGGGGTCCTTGTCCTTGAAGAGCGGACGGCCCGTCAGGCACTCCCAGAGCACGACGCCCACCGAGAAGATGTCCGACTGAGGCGTCGGGGGCTGGTGCTGCAGCCGCTCGGGGCTGACGTAGCTGACCTTGCCCCAGTTGATGCCGTCCTTGACGTCGTTGGCGAAGGCCGAGGTCTTGGCGATGCCGAAGTCGACGACCTTGCAGTCGCCGTTGAAGCTGATCACCAGGTTCGAGGGCGAGATGTCCTGGTGGACGATGTTGAGCTGCTCGCCCTTGTAGTTCTTCAGGCGGTGGGCGTAGTCCAGGGCCTTGCAGGCCTCGTAGGCCAGGAAGACCGCGTAGTCCTGGGTCATCACCTCGCGCCGGGCGACGAGCTTGTTGAAGAGCCGCTTGACGTCGCGGCCGTCCACCCACTCCATGGCCAGGTAGTAGTTGTCCTTGATCTTCCCGAAGTCGTAGACCTGGACGATGTTGGAGTGCTGGAGCGAGACCGAGATCTTCGCCTCGTCGATGAACATCGAGACGAAGCTCTTGTTCTCCGAGTAGCGCGACAGGATGCGCTTGATGACGAGGGTCTTGGCGAAGCCTGCGGTGGAGAAGGTCTTTGCGGCGTAGATCTCCGCCATTCCTCCGACCGCGATCCGGTCGATGAGGTAGTACTTTCCGTAGATCCGGGGAGTGAACTCCTCCTGCATGCGTGCCAGGGCAATCTCCGGCCCGCATCGTACCAAGCGCGGTCAGTCCTCGATCCACACGACGCCGCGTCCGCCATCCACCGTGACGCGCTGACCGTCCTGCAGGAGCGTCGTCGCGCCGGCCACGTTGACGACAGCCGGGAGGCGGTACTCCCTGGCGATCACCGCCCCGTGCGACAGCATCGAGCCCAGCTCCAGGACCACCGCCGAGGCGACCAGGAAGAGCGGCGTCCACCCCGGATCCGTGGCTCGGGCGACCAGGACCTCCCCGGGGAGGAGATGGGCCGCGTGCTCCAGTGAGCTCAGCACGCGAACCGTCCCCGTGGCGCGTCCACCGCTGATGCCGAGCCCCTCGAGGCTGCGACCGGTCGCCGGCACCTCGACACCCTCGTCGCCGACCAGGAAGACCGGCGGTTCGGGGGCCGCCGCGAACTCGGCCCACTGCCTCTTGCGTCGGGCGGTCAGCTCGACGGCGTCGACCTCGTCGAAGCGGAGCACCTCCGGCCACTGCAGCCAGCGGATGTCGTCGTCGATCCCCAGCGCCCGCCCAAGATCGAGGGTGCGCCCTTGAAGAGCGGTGAGCAGCCGATCGAAGGCGAAGCGCTGCTCCTCGCGCAGGGCCAGGTAGCGCCTGGCCAGGAGCGTCGTGCGGACGAGGACCTCGCGCTCCAGGCCCCCCGTCCGGCGCCGGAGCTCGGCGAGGGCGGCGTCCGAGGCCCGGGTCCGCTCGACCGCCAACAGAGCCGGATCGTCCAGGGTCGCCAGCCGCGAGGCGAGCCCCCGAACGTGCTCCGGATCGTCCGCCCAGCGAGGAGCGAAGAGCTCCCAGCTCGACTCGCTGGTGCGGTGCCCGAACTCCACGAGGAAGGCGTCCAGATCGAGCTCTCCACGACCCAGCCTCCAGAGGGCCTCGTTGGTGCGCATGGTCGGGTTGTCCGCCGGGGCGCGGAGCAGGTCCCCCCGAAGGTCCGGGGGCAAGAACGCGCCAAGGATCTGGAAGTAGAGGTTCGCGAGCAGCAGCGAGATGATGTGGACCTTGATGTAGTCCCGCCACAGCGCGATCCCCTCCTCCACGCGCCGCAGAGCGTCCGCGCGGTCCTCGACCGGCTGCTCCAGCGCCGGCAGCTCGTCCTGCAAACGGAGCAGGAAGGCGTCCCAGGCGCGGTGATTGGTGACCGGGTTCCAGCGGAAGCGACGCCAGCGCTTCTCGCGGAAGGTGGTCGCCAGGATCGAGCGGTAGACCTGGACGTCCGGGGGATAGGCGAAGCGCCGGGTCCAGCGCTCGAGCTCCGAGGCCGGCAGGAAGTCCATCATGAAGCCGGGCGGTGGCCGACCGGGGAGCTTGAATGCCAGGTGCCGGAAGACGGTCACGTTCGCGTAGGGGCGCCCGCGCAGCAGGCGCAGGGGAGGCGCCCCGCCCAGGTGCAGGGCCGAGGTCCCCGGGTAGTCGATGAACCAGGACAACAGCTCGCTCGTGATGCTCCAGCCCAGCGGCGTGGCCAGGCTCGCCCAGCGCTCCCCCATGAAGCGCCGGCTCCAGAGCACGCCCTCGCCTCGCGCCGGGGGCCCGGCTGCAGTGATCGGCCGCGCCTGCAGGAGCCACAGCTCCCCCGAGCGGTCGAGGGCCCACTCCAGGTCCAGCGGCGTGCCAGCGCCGACCTCGGCCCTCAGCCCCAGCCGACCCAGGCGACGGACTTCCTCGTCGGACAGCTTGGGGCGACCCGGGTCGGGCAGGTCGACCCAGGTCAGCTCGCCCGCTTCGAGGGGGGCCAGCAGGCGAGTCTGGGAGACCGTGTCGCTCTCGACGACCTCGACGCGGAGACGCGAGACGAGGCGGCGCAGCCCTCGAGGGAGGCGCCTCGGGCGATGCAGCACGTGGCGATCCGGTCGAAGGTGCCCGCCGACGAGGGCCTCGCCCTGGCCGAGCACGGCCTCGACGACCATCTCGGTCCAGCTGCCGCTGACCGGATCGATGGTGAACAGGACGCCGGAGCAGCGCGCGTCGACGAGGGCCTGGACGACGACCGCCATGCCGCGGCGGCGCGATCCGCGGCGATAGGCCTGGGCCTCGTCCGAGAAGAGGCTGGCCCAGCAACGCAGCACGGCGCGCTCCAGCTCGTCGCCGGGGCGGACGTTGACGACCGTGAGGAACTGGCCGGCGAAGGAGTGCTCGCCGCCGTCCTCCTCGACCGCCGAGGAGCGCACGGCCAGCCGCTCACCGAGGCCCGCCATCGAAGCCCGCAGCTCGCCGGCCACCTGGGCGGGCAGCCGGGAGGACTCGATCCTTCGCCGAAGCTGCGCCAGGGCCGAGGGATCCCGCGTGCGGGTGTCGATCGACAGGTCGCGGAGGAAGTCCTCGAGCGCCCGCCGATCGATGGCGATGGCCGGGGGGACCGGCAGACCTCGACCGTGAAGACGAGCCAGTCCGCAGGCCTTGCCACCCCAGCGGGAGCGCTCGTCCGGGTCGATCTGCGACAGGGTGGCGACGTACCGCACCGGGCCCTTCCTATCTTGGTTAGAGGGCCCGACGGAGGTCGAAAATGGACGGCATCTTCAGCCCACCCACCCCCATCAACGAGCCGGTGCTCGGCTATGCCGCGGGCAGCCCCGAGCGCGCCTCGCTCGTGGCGACCCTCGACCGGCTCCAGGGCGAGGTCATCGACCTGCCTTGCTTCATCGGCGGCGAGGAGGTCCGAACCGGCCGCATCGACCCGGTGACGATGCCCTGCGACCACGGGCACCTGCTGGGCAACTCCCACTTCGCGCGAGACGCCGAGATCCAGGCCGCGGTCGACGCCGCCCTGGCCGCCCGCGCCGAGTGGGCCGCGATGCCCTGGTCCGAGCGGGCCTCGGTCTTCCTCCGCGCGGCTGCGCTCCTGGCCGGTCCCCACCGCGACGTGATCAACGCGAGCACGATGCTCGGTCAGGCCAAGACCAGCCACCAGGCCGAGATCGACGCCGCCTGCGAGCTCATCGACTTCCTGCGCTTCAACGTCCAGTACGCGGCGGAGATCTACGCAGAGCAGCCGCCGGTCTCGCCTTCCGGTCTCTGGAACCGGCTGGACCACCGCGGCCTCGAGGGCTTCGTCTTCGCCCTGACCCCGTTCAACTTCACGAGCATCTGCGGCAACCTGCCGTCGAGCGCGGCGCTGATGGGCAACACCTGCGTGTGGAAGCCCTCGCGGACCCAGGCCTACTCGGCGCACTACCTGATGAAGCTCTTCGAAGAGGCGGGACTGCCGCCGGGCGTCATCAACCTCGTGCACGGCGTCGGGCGCGAGATCGGCGGTCACGTGCTGACCCACCCGGACCTGGCCGGTGTGCACTTCACCGGCGGCACAGGCACCTTCAACCACATCTGGAAGACCGTCGGGAACTCGATCGGCAACTACAAGACCTACCCCCGCCTGGTCGGCGAGACCGGCGGCAAGGACTTCATCTGCGCCCACCCCAGCGCGGACCCGGTGGCCCTGTCGGTCGCCATCGCCCGCGGCTCCTTCGAATACCAGGGCCAGAAGTGCTCGGCCTCGTCCCGCGTCTACGTGCCGAAGAGCCTCTGGCCCGAGGTCCGCGACCGCGTCGCCGCCATCGTCGCCGAGATGAAGGTGGGCGACGTCCGGGACTTCTCGACATTTGTCGGCGCCGTCATCGACGAGAGCGCCTTCAAGAGCCACTCCGGCTACCTCGAGCTCGCCAACCGGGACGGCGAGGTCGTGACCGGCGGCAAGGGGGATCGCTCGGTCGGCTGGTACATCGAGCCGACCTTCGTGCGCGTCGACGACCCGAAGCACAAGCTGATGGCGGAGGAGATCTTCGGACCCATCTGCACCGCCTACGTCTACGACGACGCGAAGTGGGACGAGTGCCTCGATCTGGTCGACACCACCTCGCCCTACGCGCTCACCGGCGCGGTCTTCGCGACCGACCGCCGGGCCGTGAACCAGGCGGTCCAGGCCCTACGCCACGCGGCCGGGAACTTCTACATCAACGACAAGCCCACCGGCGCCGTCGTCGGCCAGCAGCCCTTCGGAGGCGCCCGCGCCAGCGGCACCAACGACAAGGCGGGCTCGAAGCTCAACCTCTACCGGTGGGTCAGCGCCCACACGGTCAAGGAGAACTTCAACCCGCCCCGGGACTGGCGCTACCCCTACCTCGATCAGTAGGCGACGAGGACCCTGGCGTAGGCGTCATCCCAGGTGTCGTTCTGGGTGATGCCCTCGCAGTTGTCGCCCTCGATCGTGAACTCGTTCTCGGCGCCCGGCAGGTAGTAGTCGGCGATCTCGGTCGAGGTCAGGGTGGTGCTCCACTCCTGCTCGGTCGGGGTGCACGAGCAGCTGTAGTTCAGCGCCCAGGTGTCGGTCAGCTCGTTGCCGTTCAGGCTGAGCGTGTAGTCCATGTAGCTGCAGCTGATGCCGTGGTTGACCTCGATGGTCACGCTCGTCGGCGCGGCCGACTCGCTGTCCGTCCAGGTGAAGCCGACGTCGCTGCCGTCGCAGCCGTTGTACATCGTCTCCTGGTAGGTGGTGCTGCAGGTGCTGCCCATGTTGACCAGGTCCGCGATGCCGATGCTGTAGATCGACTCGACGGTGATCTCGTCCGTGCCCGCCTCGCTGACCAGGCTGCCGTCGGTGCCGTAGCCGTAGCAGACCCACACGTCGTCGATCGAGGTGTCGTCCGAGGTCACGGTGTCGCCGGGCCAGTCGGTCTCGGTGGCGTCGGGGTAGCTCGTGCCGTTGACCGTCCACTCGAAGGTGTAGGTGACCTCGTCCTCGGGGTCGGGGTCGACGGACTCGCCGTCCTCGACGACCGCGCAGGACAGATCGTTGTCCGGGCCCACGTTCTGCGGGCTGATCTCGACGATGGGTGCCGAGGGCTGGGCGTTGACGACCTGGACGTCGTCGGACTGAAGCCCCTCGCCCTGGTTGATGCCGTCGTTGCCGCTGGCGATGACGTAGACGACCTGGTCGCGGACGAAGTGCACGCCCTCGAGCTCCGTGCTGGTGACGCCGTTGACCTTCTCGCCGTCGACGTACCAGTCGTAGCGGATGATGACGCTGTCCCCGTCGGAGTCCACGCCGCTCGCCGAGGCGGTGATCGTGTCCTCGGTGCCGACCGTCTCGGGCTCGATCCAGACCTCGGTGATCACGGGCGGGCTGTTCTGGACCGTGACCTTGTCGGAGCGGACCTCGTCGCCGTCTTCGGTGCCGTCGTTGGGAACGACCTCGACGAAGATGTCGTCGGCCCGCTTGAACTGATCGCTGGTCAGCTCGTCGCCGGTGGCCACGGCGGCGTTTCGCACGTACCAGGTGGTCGTGTAGGTGAGCTCGTCTCCGTCGACGTCGTCGCCGCCTTCGAGGGTGACGGTCAGGGTGTCGTCGACCGTCGGCTCGGTCGGGGAGATCGTCGCGCCGGACAGGGTCGGCGCGGTGTTGAGGATGACGAGGGCGTCGCTGGCGGTGGGGTCGCCGTCGCTGTTGCCGTCGTTGCCGCTGACCTCGAGCACGACCTCGTCGCCGGCGCCGAAGTAGTCGCTGGTGAGCACCGTGCCGGTGCCCTCCTGGGCCAGGCCGCCGTTGACCATCCAGGCGTAGGTCAAGTGGACCGGCTCGCCCTCGGGGTCGTCCCAGGTCACCTGGGAGCTGATCGTGTCGCCCTCGTAGACCTGGGCCGGCGAGAGGGTGACGGACGTGATGATGGGCGCCTGGTTCTTCGGCGGCTCTTCACCGGTGCAGGCGAGCAACAGGAGCACGTTCATTTGGAATCCTCCGGCGGAGTTTCTATCAAGCCACAGCCCTGGGTGGGGCCGTTTCTTGACAGGGTGGACTCGCGGCTGTAGGTTGGGGCTCCCGAGCTTTTTTGTTCGGGATAGGTCCGGGTCGGTCCCACGACCCCTTCCCCGCGACCCCTCGTCGAATCCGTCCTGGCATCGCCTTGCGGCTGGTTCGCGACCGAGGAGCGGCATGAATGCACGTTCGGCCTGAGAACCCCGTCATCGTCCAAGGGGACGGCAAGGTCTTGGTAGAGACCAAGCACCCGAAGTACGAGGCGGCCAGAGACTTCATCGTGCGATTTGCTGAGCTGGAGCGCTCTCCGGAGCACCTGCACACCTACCGCATCTCCCCACTCTCGCTGTGGAACGCCGCAAGTGCGGGCATGGACCGTGACGAGATCGTCGACGGCCTGCGCCAGCTCTCCAAGTTCGATGTGCCGCCGAACGTGCTCGAGTCCATCTCGGACACGATCGAGCGCTACGGCCTCGTCCAGCTGGTCCCCCACCCCGAGAACCCGAAGGAGCTGATCCGTCTCCACTTCGCGACCGCCTACGTCGCCAAGCTGATCTCGAAGATCGACGCGGCCAAGGAGCTCATGGTCCCGGACGGGCGTCGCCACTGGGCCATCCCCCAGGGCCACCGCGGCATCTTCAAGCAGCGCTTGTTGACCGAGGGCTGGCCGATCGAGGACCTGGCCGGCTTCCTCCCGGGCGCTCCGCTGAAGATCGACCACCGCACGGAGATGAAGAAGGACGGAAAGCCCTTCGGCGTGCGTCCCTACCAGGTCGAGGCGGCGGCGAAGTGGCACCTGGGCGGCAAGCCCTCCGGCGGCCACGGCGTGGTCGTGCTGCCCTGCGGCGCCGGCAAGACCATCGTCGCCCTCGAGGCGATGCGGCTGTGCCAGACCAAGACGCTGATCCTGGCGACGAACGCCGCCGCGGTCGAGCAGTGGGTCCGCGAGATCAAGGACAAGACCCACCTGAAGGACCACCAGGTCGGCGCCTACATGGGCGCGGTGAAGGAGATCCGGCCGGTGACGGTCGCGACCTACCAGATCCTGACCTTCCGCAAGTCCCGGGACCAGGACTTCGCCCACCTGCACCTCTTCTCCGACGAGGACTGGGGCCTCATCATCTACGACGAGGTCCACCTCCTGCCCGCCCCGGTGTTCGGCGCCACCGCCGAGCTCCAGGGCCGACGCCGCCTGGGCCTGACCGCCACCCTCATCCGCGAGGACGGTCGGCAGGGAGACGTCTTCTCGCTGGTCGGACCCAAGCGCTACGATTTGCCCTGGCAGATGCTCGAGAGCGGCGGCTTCATCGCCGAAGCCAAGTGCTTCGAGGTCCGCGTGCCCTTCAGCCCGCAGGACGCCCTCCGCTACGAGAGCATGTCCGAGCAGCAGAAGTTCAAGGAGGCCAGCACCAACCGGGCCAAGATGAGCTCCATCCGGGCCCTGGTGAAGCGCCACAAGAAGGACAACATCCTGGTCATCGGCACCTACGTCGATCAGCTCCATCACATCGCCCGGAGCTTCAAGGCCCCGCTGATCACGGGCAAGACCCCTCACTCCCGCCGCGTCGAGCTCTTCAAGCAGTTCCGCGAGGGCACCATCAACCTGTTGGTCGTCTCCAAGGTCGCGAACTTCTCGATCGACCTCCCCGACGCCAACGTCGCCATCCAGGTCTCCGGAACCTTCGGCTCACGCCAGGAGGAGGCCCAGCGCCTGGGGCGCATCCTGCGTCCCAAGAAGGACGGGGAAGGCGCCTATTTCTACACGGTGGTCACCAAGGACTCGAAGGAGCAGGACTTCGCCATGAAGCGCCAGCTGTTCCTGACCGAGCAGGGCTACCGCTACTACATCGAGGACGCCGCCTGATATGTCGGAAGAAGTCGCTGCGCAGCCGCCCACAGAGGACTCGGGGGCCGGAAAGAAGCGCCGCCGCCGTCGCCGCCGCCGCAGGAACGAGGGCGAGGGCAACAACAGCGAGGAACGCCGCGCCTCCAACAACGGAGACGCGGGGCCGGGCGTGGCCCAGCCGAACACCTCGCGCAGCACCCGTCGCCGGAAGCGCCGCCGCCGTCGTGCCGCCGCCGTCGTCGGCCTCAACCGTCGTCGGCGCCTGACCCGTGGCGAGCTCGACGAGCTCGAGGGCTACTTCACCCGCATGCCCGAGGGGCTCCTGTCGAACCTCTACCGGGGCCTCGGCGGCCAGCCGACCCGGATCGGTGAGCACAACCGCATGGTCCAGCTCGCGGTCCGTGCCATCGCCCAGGGCAAGCGCCTGGGCACCATGCTCAAGCAGCTCCACCCCAAGGAGCGCACCGCCCTTGCGATGTTGATCCAGACCGGCGGTCTGGCCCACAGCGAGGAGCTCCTGCGCGAGCTCCACCTCTCGCTGGGCGGCCACGAGCGCGAGTGGGTCCGCGTGCTCCAGACCCTCGCCGAGAAGGGCCTGGTCTGCGCCACCGAGGAGCAGGAAGGACAGTTCTTCTACATGGTGCCCGAACCCCTGGTGGAGTTCCTCGTCGAGCACCTCGAGGCCGAGCTCGCGGTCAGCGTGTTCAAGCACGACGAGATCCTCGTCCGCAACCCCAAGCCCTTCTGCCCGCCGATCGACTTCAGCATCACCACGCTGTGCAGCTACATCGATCAGCGCCCGCCGCGGCTCACGCAGCAGCAGGAGATCTTCAAGGCCAACAAGGTCGAGATGGACGAGTTCTTCGCCCAGCTCTGGGAGCCGGGCAGCGAGCTCTTCCACTTCCACATCGACTTCTTGATCCAGCACGGCCTGGTCGAGCTGCGCGGAGACCGCCTGGCGGTGAACCGCGAGGTCGTCGAGGAGTGGCTCCAGATCGACCCGCAGGACCAGCGGGATCTCTTGTTCAAGGCCCTCGACGGCCGCTTCAAGTACGCCGAGTGGGTCCTGTGGAGCGTGCACTCCGGCAAGGGCGAGTGGGTCCCCGAGCAGCCGCTCCAGGCCCTCTACCGCCGCTGGACCCGCGGCGAGGACTGGCGCATCCGCTTCCACAAGGGCGAGTACACTGCCACCCGCACCCACGAGCGCGAGTCCTGGAGCTTCGCGCCCCTGGTCAACTGCGGGATGCTCGAGCTCGGCGAGTGGGGACAGGAGAAGTTCTACCGCCTGACGCCGCGCGCGCTGGCGCTCATCGAGCCGCCCGAGGACGAGGGCTTCACCCAGTTCTACCTGACGCCCAGCTTCGAGATCATGGCGCCGGCGGGCATTGCGCCCATCCTGCTCTTCCACATCGGCGAGCTCGCCGAGCTGGTCGGCTGCGACCGAGCAAACACCTACAAGATCACCGAAGTCACCATCGAGCAGTGCATCCACAAGGGCTGGAAGCGCGACGATGTCCTGGACTTCCTGCGCGAGAACTCGCAGATCGGCCTGCCCGAGAACGTCGAGCAGACGCTGAAGAGCTGGATGGGCCAGGGCGCGGACGTGGAGTTCCACGACTGCGTGCTGCTGACGGTCCACCGCTCGAAGATCCGCGCCGTCGAGGCCAGCCGCGAGCTGCGTCCCTACCTGCTGCACCGCTTCGTGGCGGGCATGTACGCCGTAGACCGGGACCGCCTGCCCGAGATCTACGCCCTGGTCGCCGAGGCCGGCCTCCGCCCCGCTCGCGACGTGAACCGCTACCCCGGCGACCCCAGCGAGGCCTCCGGTCGCCAGCGCCTCCACGAGCTGCTCGCCGACGCCCGCGAGTCCAGCGAGGATCCCCTCTCCCGCGCGCACGCCGCGGACACCCAGCCCGAGGATCTCCACGCCGTGCCCGGCGCCGGAGGCTCACGCCGCAAGAAGAAGAAGAAGCGCGACGAGGCCCCTCGCGTCAGCCCGAAGGAGGCCCGCGCGCTCCTGGACCGCGCCATCGCGCTGTCGTCCACGGTCACCGTGGTCTACGCCGGCAAGGACGGAAAGCGGAACACCTACAAGCTCGCCCCGAAGCGCCTCGCGCTGAACGCCGCCGGGGACCAGGTCCTGGTCGCCGAGAACACCAAGACGGGCGATCTGCGGACCTTCAAGCTGCTCCAGGTCGAGCGCATCAAGTGAGCACCGAGCCCGACAAGACCTTCGACGAGCTGGTCGAGGACCTCGAGGACCGCGTCCGCCGCCTGGAGTCCGGAGAGCTCTCCCTGACCGACGCGCTCGCCGTGTTCGAAGAGGGCATCGAGCTCACCCGCGACTGCCACGAGCGCCTGGACGCCAAGGAACGCCGCGTCGTCGAACTCAGCGAATAGGGACGACGCCTGCACCGGGCGTGCACGCTGTCCTGCTGACATGCGGGCATGCCTCGCCCCTCGCTCAAGCTCGGCTTCCGCTGCCCTCTGAACTGGGACGATCTGCACGGCAGCGGGCGGGTGCGTCACTGCGAGGGCTGCGATCGCAAGATCCCCGATCTCACCGCCTTCGATCACCGCGAGCTGTCGGCGTGGTTCTCGCGCCAGAAGGGGCCGATCTGCGGGCGCTTCTGGGTGGACATCCGCACCCGCCAGATCGTCGCGCCGCGGTGGGAGGTCCCGAACAGCCGGATCGCGATGGTGGCGCTCGCGTTGACCGTGCCGATCGAGCTGGCGAACGCCCCGGAGCCCGAGCCCGCGCCGGTCTCCGTACCCGAGGTCGCTGAGCCACCGACGCCGGTGCAGGAGGCCCACATCGATCTGGAGCTGATCCTCGAGCGCGACCCCTTCGACACCCAGCTCTACACGCCGGTCTTGGGTGTGCCCTGCTGAGCGGCGATGACCGCGTCGTAGTGGTCGATGATCTGCCGCACGTAGGCGCGCTTCTCGGAGTAGCTGCCAGGGTAGAAGCTGCGCTTGAAGCCGTAGATGATGGTGTTCCGGAGCTGGTCCGCGGTCATCGAAAAGGCCGAGGTCGCGAGCTCGTATTCGCGGGTCACGGTCGTGTGGGAGACCAACCGGTTGTCCGTGCAGAGCGTGGCCGAGAGCTTCGCGTCGAGCATCATCCGGAAGGCGTGGTTCTCCACCCCGCCGATCGAGGGGTTCGTCTGCAGGTTCGAGGTGATGCAGACCTCGATCGTGGTGCGACGGTCCGCGATGTACTGGGCCAGCGCCTCGCAGTAGCCATCGCGGTCCTTGATGCTCTCGGCCTGGATCTTGTCGGCGTCGAAGAGGTGGTAGCCGTGGCCGATGCGATCGGCGTTCAGGTCCGCGATCGCCTGGTAGATCGACTCCGGCCCGTAGGCCTCGCCGGCGTGCACGGTGCGCTTCAGGAAGTACTCGTGGGCGTGCACGAAGGCGTCGCGGTAGGCGCCGGCCGGGTAGCCGGCCTCGTGCCCGGCCAGGTCGAAGGCGACGATCGGGATGCCCTCGGCGTCCCGCAAGCGGACCGCAGCGCGTGCCAGCTGGAGCGCGGCCTCGCCGTAGACGCGGCTCTTGGGCGACTCCTGCATGACCGCGCAGAGCTGCGCGTACCAACGCGAGAAGGTCGCGTCGAAGTAGCGCAGGGCGCAGACGATGATCCCGTAG
>Ga0114933_10004526_pt1 | contig 12977 bp, 8 predicted proteins | sample 4SBtaG_FD_89691 | JGI IMG/M metagenome (GOLD analysis project Ga0114933, IMG submission 89691) | Deep subsurface microbial communities from Kolumbo volcano to uncover new lineages of life (NeLLi) - 4SBTROV12_W25 metaG | ecosystem: Environmental > Aquatic > Marine > Volcanic | place: Kolumbo...
GGATATGGAGTATATCAAATTACAGAGACTTTTATAGGTAATGGAATATTCTTAATTATTCTTTCAATATTACTTGTAGTGCTATATTTTAAAAATGAAGTTTTAATTTTTGCATTTTTAAGCTTAAGGAAACAGAATTTTGAGAGAACTGAGAAGATACTAAAGCTCATTAAAAATCCAAAATCAGCATTAATAAGAAAACAACAAGGTTTCTACTATTATCTTCATGGTTTAATCCAGTCACAAAAAAATCTAACAATAGCTGAAAAGCATTTTCGTGAATCATTGAAACTTGGATTAAGCATGAATCATGATATTGCAATGGCAAAATTAAGTCTTGCTGGAATTATGATGCAAAAAAGAAGGAAAAGGGAAGCTCAAGCTCTATTGACTGAAGCAAAAGGGTACGATAAACACAACATGTTAACTGCTCAGATAAAGATGATGCAAGAACAGATGAAAAGAATTTAATATCAAGTTTTTTTATCGTAAATAGATTTTTTTTTATCTTTGTAATTCAGCTTTTTTATTTATGAATGAAATAATATTAGAAAATAATGAGTTTTTAAGACAATTTGAAGTCAAGATTTCAGACTCATTAGCTAGAATAGAATATGCTGAACAAGAAAGAAAAATTTTCCTAACAAAAATTCATATCCCTGATACTGTAAGCGACAAATCTTTTGAAGAGAATTTTATAATTAAAGTGCTTGAATTTATCGAAAGTAAAAACCTTAGAGTAGTTCCAACTTCACCAAGAATTGCAGGTTTTGTTAGAAAAAACAAAGCTTTCAAGCACCTTCTTCCAGTTGGCATAAAGCTATAATAACTAAAATTATATTGCAAATCCTTCAGAATCAATATTAATAAATATTGACTTTACTATTGTTCCAATTAGATTTGAATCCCATGGTCTTCTAAACCTAATATAATTTGATGAAAAGCCTTCAATAAAGCCATTTTTTTCTTCTGACTCAAATAATACATCTTGAATAGACCCTACATTTCGTTCGTAGAAAGTTGCTTTCTTCCTGCTTGATAAAAGCCTCAATAATCTACTTCTTTTTGCTCTAACATTAGCATCAACAGAATTAGGTAAAGAAATTGCATGAGTATTATCTCTCTCAGAATATGTAAATACATGAAGGTAAGAGATGTTTAGATTCTCTAAGAAACTCATACTCTCAAGAAATAAATTATCATCTTCTCCAGGAAAACCCACAATAACATCAACACCAATACATGCATCAGGCATTAGTTCATTTATTTTTTCAATTATGCTTCTATATAATTTAGTATCGTATCTTCTTCTCATTAATCTGAGAACACTATCACTCCCACTCTGAAGTGGTATATGGAAATGATGAACGAATTTTTTACTTGTAGAAATAAAATTGATAATCTCATTACTGAGCAAATTTGGTTCAATTGATGATATTCTAAATCTTATGTCTAGATCGAGACTATCTAACTCTTTTACTAAATCAAAAAAATTAGAGTTTAATTCAGTATTTTCAGTTTTTCCAAAATCTCCAAGATTTATTCCAGTCAAAACAATCTCTTTAATATTCTGACTTGCAATCTTATAAACATTTTCTATCACATTTGATATGGAATTACTTCTTGATTTGCCTCTTGCTAGGGGGATAGTACAAAAACTACACTTATAGTCACATCCATCTTGGACTTTTAAAAATGCCCTAGTTCTATGATTTAAAGAATAACTTTCTTTGAAAAAATTTACTTCATTGATGTTACATGAATGAACTTTATTTATATAATCACTATCTATATTTTTTAAATATTCTAGAAGATTGAATTTATCTGCTGCGCCAAGGACTAAATCAACACCATCAACTGACAAGAGCTCTTTAGGTTTTAATTGAGCATAACATCCAATAGCTGCAATAAAGGCATTTGGATTAATTTTCTGAGCTTGTTTGACAAAATATTTAAATTTTTTATCAGCATTATCAGTAACCGAGCAAGTGTTTATGATGTATGCATCAGCAAATTCATCAAAATTGACAATATTATAATCATTTTCCTGAAGTGATTTTGAAATATATGAAGACTCAGAAAAATTTAATTTACACCCAAGTGTATGAAAAGCAATTGTAGAAATATTTCTTTTTACTTCTGGCGATACTAAGCTAGTGGACAAAACTTTAAATATTATCTATGAGGGATCAGCATCTTCAGCAGCAGGTGCCTCCTCAGCAGCAGGTGCCTCTTCAGCAGCAGGTGTTTCCTCAGCAGCAGGTGCCTCCTCAGCAGCAGGTGCCTCCTCAGCAGCAGGTGTTTCCTCAGCAGCAGGTGTTTCCTCAGCAGCAGGTGTTTCCTCAGCAGATGCTTGATTGAAATTAGCATATTTGCTTCTAAACTTATCAACTCTACCTGCGGTATCTACAAGTTTAGATTTACCAGTGTAATATGGATGAGACGTTCTTGATATTTCAAGCTTAAAAAGAGGATATTCTACACCATCTATTTTAGTAGTTTCCTTTGTTTCAACTGTAGACTTTGTAATAAATACGTCATTATTTGACATATCTTTAAATGCTACTAGTCTATAGTTTTCAGGATGTGTATTACTCTTCATAATTTTAAAGTGAGTGCAAATTTAAAATTTTTTTCATATATCCTATCATTATAATTGCTTAATTTTACTTAGAACAATTTAATAAAAACAAAATGTTAAAATCTGAAGGTACTATTAAGTCTACGGTGTTAAACTATGGTTTAATTATGGGTGGACTCTCAATCACATTTACACTAATGCTATTTTTAATGGATATGCATTATCAAAACTCATCAATTCAACAATGGACAGGGTTATTGATTATGGCTGGATCTATTGTTTTTGGACAATTAGCGTTCAAAAAAATGAATGATGGTTTTATAAGTTTAGGTGAAGGAATGAAAATAGGAATTGGGATTGCTGCACTAGGATCAGCAATTAGTATTGCATATGGGATATTTCAGGGATATGTTTTAGACCCTGACACAATGTCTAAAGCTATGGATTATGCTATAGATCAAGCAATTCAACAGAATCCAGAGATTGGGGATGAAATAGTAGAAGCTATGGAAGGTGCATTTGAATTTTTTGCAAATCCACTAATTTCCTCATCAATTGGAATGGCAGTATCATTATTTTTTGGTGGACTTATATCATTATTAACAGGGTTAGCAGTTAAAAAAAATAGGCCAGCTTAAATAGCCTATGGATGTTTCAATTGTAATACCACTCTATAATGAATCTGAGTCTTTAGAAGAACTCAACGAATGGATTAATAAATCTTTTATTGATCATATTTTTTCTTATGAGATAATTTATATTGACGATGGTAGCAATGATAGATCATGGAAAATTATTGAGGAAATTGCAAAGAGAGACAAAAATATTAAGGGTATCTCTTTTAATAGAAATTATGGAAAATCTCAAGCATTAAGAGTTGGATTTGATGAGTGTGAAGGCAAATATGTTGCTACTCTTGATGCTGATCTTCAAGATTCACCCGAGGAAATTCCTGTTATGATTGATAAACTAATCAATAATAATCTAGATATGATTTCAGGATGGAAAAAGAAAAGATATGATTCATATTTTTTTAAAAAAATTCCATCCTTATTTTTCAATATGGTTGCAAGAGTTTTTTCAGGTATAAAGCTTCATGATTTTAATTGTGGAATAAAAGTTTATAAAAAAGAAGTAATTAAATCAATTAATCTATATGCTGACATGCATAGATTTATTCCTATTCTTGCAAAAAATGATGGGTTCAATAAAATTGGGGAACACATAGTTAAGCATCAGCCTAGAAAATATGGAATAAGTAAATTTGGAAATGAGAGGTTTATTAGAGGATTTTTAGACATAACAACCTTATGGTTTACAAATAAATTTGGAAGAAGGCCAATGCATTTTTTTGGATTAATTGGTACAATAATGATTGTTTTAGGTATTTTGTTTACATTATATCTTGGGTATAACAAATTATTTATAGACACAAGTTCTAGACTGATTACAACTAGACCTGAATTCTATGTTGCCCTAACTACAATGATTTTAGGTGCACAATTTTTTATTGCAGGGTTCATAGCTGAATTAATCCTAAAGTTTAATCTAAATAAGGACAAGTATTCAATAAAAAATAAAACTTTTTAAATGAGTTATTTTACGAGAGTACTAAAATATGGCCTTGATTACTCATACTTTGCAGTACTTAATATTATATTCAATATTCTTTATGCAATTTTTAGTGCGTTAGCATTTGTCTCTTTTATTCCTATGCTTGATGTACTCTTTAAGCAAACAAAAAAAGTTTATATCGAACCAGAGTATACAGGTATAAGCGATATTAGAGAATATGCAGAAAATTATTTCAATTATTATATCTCAAAACAACTAGAGACAGATATTTCATCAACACTTATAATAGTTGTAAGCATAGTTATTTTCTTTTTTCTTATGAAAAATATTTTTAATTATCTAGCGCTCTACAACATTACATTTGTAAAAAATGGTCTATTAAAAAAACTAAGAGAGAATCTTTACTCAAAAGTTTTACTAATGCCAATTTCATATTTTCTTAATAAGAAAAAAGGTGACTTAATGTCAAGGATTACGGCTGATATACTTGAAATTCAAACATCATATTTGTCAATATTAGAATTGATGGTTAGAGAGCCATTAACTATCTTATTTACACTTATAGTAATGTTTACCATAAGTCCTTCTCTAACACTATTTGTAATATTATTTATTCCTATTTCTGGGTTTATTATATCAATAATTGGAAAAAAATTAAGAAAGGATTCTAAAGAGGTACAACAACAACAGAGCAATTTTCTCTCAATAATAGATGAAACAATAAGTGGTCAAAAAGTTATAAAGTCATTTATATCAGAATCTTTCTTTTTGAAAAAATTTGATGAAATTAATAATTTACTTTTTAGGTATTCTAATAAAGTAGTAAATAGAAAAAATTTAGCTGGACCTTTTAGTGAGTTTATGGGAATATTAGTTATTGGAATTCTATTATGGTTTGGTGGAAAGATGGTGCTTATCAACGCATCAATTTCTGGTACAACTTTCATAGTTTTTATGGGATTAGCCTACAACATATTGACTCCTGCTAAAAATCTAAGTAAATCTTTTTACAGTATAAAAAAGGGTAATGCTGCAGCTGAAAGGGTTTTTGAAATTATTGAATACAGTAAAGAAATAAATGATCAAGGAAGAAGTATTGATATGAATGAGTTTAAAGATAAGATACGCTTTAATGATTTGGAATTCAGTTATGGTGAATCTAAAATTATAGACAAGTTAAGCTTTACTATAAATAAGGGTGAAAGCATTGCCTTAGTTGGATCATCTGGTAGTGGTAAAACAACAATAGCAAATCTTCTTAATGGTTTCTTTAATGCAAATTCTGGGAATATCATAATAGATGGAATTAACATAACTGATATAAAAAGAGAGTCATTATATAAGAACATATCAATTGTAACTCAAGAATCAATTCTATTTAATGATACTATATTTAATAATATTAAAATTGGAAATTTAAATTCAAATAGAGAGGATATTATTAATGCTGCAAAAGAAGCTAATGCACATGATTTTATTAAAGACCAAGTAAATGGTTATGATACTGTAATTGGAGATTATGGTAATAAACTATCTGGTGGACAGAAACAAAGACTTACAATTGCTAGGGCAATGCTAAAAAGCCCATCTATATTAATTTTAGATGAAGCCACTTCATCATTAGACAGCGAATCAGAAAAGAAAATTCAGGATGCAATAAATAAACTAATGTATGGTAAAACCTCACTAATTATTGCCCATAAGTTTTCAACAATTAAGAAGTGTGATAAAATTATTCTTATTGATAAAGGTAGGATAGTTGCGCAAGGAACCCATGATGAACTTATCAACTCAAATTCTTTATATAAAAATATGAATGAGCTACAAATCTAAATCTAAATCAATTAAATTTACAGCTTAATATTCTGTAATGATATTATTTTTTGGTGATCCAAAATTAAAAGTTTTTGTAGTTAAGGTTTCAGAAGAATTATCATTTGAAGATATAAAAAAACTTTCCTGGGTTCTTGAATCAGACTTTATAGATTTAAAAGAAATATCAGAAATATTTATTGGCCCTAAATCCTCTATGATTACTCCATGGAGCACAAATGCTGTTGAGATTACAAGAAATATGGGTATTAAAGATATTAATCGTATTGAGGTTTTTATTAACCATGAAATATCTGAGAAATTTGATAAGATGATTAATCAGGAGTATGAGAATCTTAATCAACATATATTTGATAATAATACAGTTCCTGACACAATACATTTTATACAAAATATTTCTGAGTATAATGATGAACAAGGACTAGCTCTAGATGATTTTGAAATTTCATATTTAGAAAATTTATCAAAAAAGCTTGAAAGAAAGTTATCAGACTCAGAAGTATATGGATTTTCTCAAGTCAATTCCGAACACTGTAGACATAAAATATTTAATGGGAAATTTATTATTGATGGTGAGGAGAAAGATGAGAGTTTATTTGACTTAATTAAATTAACCTCCAAAAAAAATAAGAATTTTATTGTTTCAGCATATTCTGATAATGTTGCATTTATAAATGGGCCTAGGATAACTCAATTTCAGCCAAGAAAAGCTGATAAGTCAAGTTATTTCATAAAGAAAGAAATCGAAAGTATAATCTCCTTAAAAGCTGAGACTCATAATTTTCCAACAACTGTTGAGCCATACAATGGAGCAGCTACTGGTTCTGGAGGCGAAATAAGAGACAGAGCTGCAGGAGGTACTGGCTCATTACCATTGATTGGGTCTGCTGTTTATATGACTCCTTACTCAAGATTAAATAATAAAAAGATTTGGGAAAAAAATATTAAAAAAAGAAATTGGAAGTATCAAACACCCTCAGATATTTTAATTAAGGCATCCAACGGTGCTTCTGATTTTGGAAACTGCTTTGGACAACCTCTAATAGTTGGATCATTATTTACGTTTGAACACAAAGAAGGAGATGAGATCCATTCATATGATAAAGTGATAATGCTTGCTGGTGGAGTTGGATATGGTGAGCTTAGTCAATCAATGAAAGGAAAACCTAAAAAAGGTGACATAATTGTTCTTCTTGGAGGTGATAACTACAGAATTGGTATGGGTGGAGCATCAGTTTCATCAACTGATACCGGAAGTTATGATAACTCAATAGAGCTGAACGCTGTGCAAAGATCAAATCCTGAAATGCAGAAAAGAGTTACAAATACAATTAGATCATTATTTGAAATGGACGAGAATCCGATTGTATCTATTCACGATCATGGAGCAGGTGGTCACTTAAATTGTTTTTCAGAATTAGTTGAGGACACAGGTGGTGAAATATACTTGGATTCCTTACCTATCGGTGATCCTTCTCTGTCTTATAAAGAATTAATAGGAAATGAATCTCAAGAAAGAATAGGGGTTATTATTAGAGAAGAAGATTATGAAATAGTTAAGAATATTGCAGAAAGAGAAAGAGCACCAATCTTCAAAGTTGGGAAGGTTACTGGTGATAATAAATTTAAGGTGTTTGATAGAAAAAATAATATTGAAACAATCGATCTCAAAATTGATAGTTTATTTGGAGACGCTCCAAAAAAAATTATTTCTGATACAACAAAAATTACCGAATATTCTGAAATAAAGTATTACGCTGAAAATATTTATGATTATGTTAAAGGTGTTTTGTCACTAGAATCAGTAGCATGTAAGGACTGGTTAACAAATAAAGTTGACAGATGTGTAACTGGAAGAATAGCTCAACAACAAACTGTTGGTGAAATTCAGTTGCCTTTATCAAATTGTGGAGTAGTATCCTTGGATTATGACAATTATAATGGAGTTGCAACATCTATTGGTCACTCCCCTATCACAGGACTCATTAATCCATCAATTGGGAGTATTAATTCAATAGGAGAATCCTTAACCAATATTATTTGGGCTCCTCTTGCAAATGGAATTAAGTCTATATCATTATCAGCAAATTGGATGTGGCCATGTGGAAACGAAGGAGAAGATTCTAGACTATATGATGCTGTAAGTGCATGCTCAAGATTTGCCATTGAACTTGGCATTAACGTTCCAACTGGTAAAGATTCATTATCAATGGTGCAGAAATATGATAGTATAAAAGTCAAATCTCCAGGTACTGTTATAATATCTGCATCAGGTCATTGTGATGATGTAAGAAAAGTTGTTAAACCTGTTCTCAATAAAAATATTGGTGATATCTATTACATTGATATGTCTTTTGATGAATTAAAGCTTGGAGGATCATCTTTTGCGCAAACACAAAATAAAATTGGAACTAATGCCCCAACAATTAATGATTCAAAAAAATTTAAAGATGCATTTAATTTAGTTCAGGATTTAATAAGAGCCAATAAAATAAAGTCTGGTCATGATATATCATCTGGAGGAATGATTACAACTTTACTTGAATTATGTTTTTCTTCTGATAAAATCGGAATGGATATTGATCTAACTAAAATTGGATGTAGTGACACTGTTAAATTATTTTTCTCTGAAAACGCTGGACTCATAATACAATCTGAATTAGATCTAAACACTGACTTTTCTAGAATAGGTGTTAGTTGTTTTAAGATTGGAAGAATAAACAAAGATGGGTTACTAAATATTAAAAACTTCGAAAGTGATTTTTCTTTTAACATTGATAAATATCGAGATGTTTGGTTCAGTACATCTAGAGATTTTGATAAAATTCAGACAAAAAATAATAAAGGGGTTGAAAGGTTTGAAAATTATAAAGAACAACCACTTAATTTTATATTTCCAAAAGACCTTAAAGTAAATGTTAATTCTAATATTAAAAAGAATGAGATTAATGCAGCAGTAATTAGAGAAAAAGGAAGTAATTCTGAAAGAGAGATGGCTTATATGATGTCTCTAGCTGGATTCAATGTTAAAGATATTCATATGACAGATATTATATCTGGAAGAGAAGATCTCAAGGATGTCCAACTCCTTGTTGCAGTAGGTGGTTTCTCAAATTCAGATGTACTTGGTTCAGCAAAGGGATGGGCAGGATCTTTTATTCATAATCCTCAAGCAAAAAATGCAATTACAAGCTTTTTTGAAAGAGAAGATACAATTTCATTAGGAGTTTGTAATGGCTGTCAATTATTTATAGAACTTGGATTAATCAACACAGATCATTCAGATAAGCCCAAAATGAAACATAATGATTCAAATAAATTTGAATGTATATTTTCAACTGTAGATATAATTCCATCTCCTTCGATAATGTTAAATGGTCTTGAAGGATCAAGATTAGGAGTCTGGTCTGCTCATGGAGAAGGTAAATTTGATTTACCATATTCAGAAGATAAATACTCCATAGCAGCTAAATATTCATATGATTCTTATCCAGCAAATCCCAATGGGTCTAAATTCAATACAGCAATGTTGGTATCAGATGATGGAAGACATCTTGTAATGATGCCTCACATTGAAAGATCAATTCACCCTCACAATTGGGCTTTTTATCCTGAAGAAAGAAATGATAAATATTCACCATGGATAAAAGTTTTTAATAATAGCTATGATTGGCTATTAAATAAGAATAAATAAGTAAAATTTTAGATTACTGAAATTAGTGGAATTTAATTTTTAAATTATTGTAAATCAGTTATTTATATAATATATTTTAATTTGAGTATTGTAAATATTATAGGTAATTAAAAAGTCTAATTATTAAAAAAACGAAATTTAATTACTTAAATAAAAATATGTCAACAAAGAATAAAACTAAACTTAAAGGAGGAGAATTTCTTCTTAAGGAATCTCTATCAAATGAAATTTTTACACCTGAAGATTTTTCGCAAGAGCAATTGATGATGAAGGAAACCATAATAGATTTTATGGATAGAGAAATATGGCCTGATAAGATGAAATATGAAGAAAAAAATTATGATCTTACTCTACAGGCAATGAAGAAAATTGGCGAATTAGGACTGCTTGGCGTTTCCCTTGAAGAGAAATATGGCGGCATGGGAATGGATTTTACATCAACAATGTTAGCAGTTGACTATGTGTCTGGAACTTCAGGTTCTGTTGCTACAGCATATGGCGCTCATACTGGTATTGCTATATTGCCTATTTATTTATTTGGTAATGAAGATCAGAAGCAGAAGTATTTACCTAAACTTGCTTCGGGAGAATGGTTTGGCTCATATTGTTTAACTGAACCAACTGCAGGATCTGATGCAAACTCAGGAAAAACAAAAGCAGTGTTAAGTGATGATGGATCACATTACAAGATTTCAGGGCAAAAAATGTGGATTTCTAATGCTGGGTTTGCTGATATTTTTATTGTATTTGCTAGGATTGAAGATGACAAAAATATTACTGCATTTATTGTACCAAATGATCCTAAAAATGGAATTGAATTAGGTGATGAAGAAAAAAAACTTGGTATTCACTCCTCATCCACTAGACAAGTATTTTTCTCAGAGACAAAAGTTCCAGTAGAAAATCTTTTAGGTGAAAGAAATGGAGGATTTAAAATTGCAATGAATGCGCTTAATGTTGGAAGGATAAAACTTGGTGCCGGTAATCTTGATGGACAAAGAAGATCAATTTCTATTTCTACCGATTATGCTAATAATAGAATTCAATTTAAACAACCGATCTCTAATTTTGGAGCAATAAAAGAAAAACTAGCCTCAATGGCAACCTCATGCTATGCTGGTGAATCGGCATGTTATAGAGCTGCAAATGATGTTCAATCTAAGATTGATGAATATGAATCAACAGGACTAAGCAAACAAGAATCTGAATTAAAAGGAGTTGAGGAATTTGCTTTAGAATGCTCAATTTTAAAAGTTGCAATTTCAGAAGATATGCAAATATGTGCTGATGAAGGTATTCAAATCTTTGGTGGAATGGGGTTTTCTGCAGAAGCACCAATTGAAAGTGCATGGAGAGACGCTAGAATTGGCCGAATATACGAGGGAACAAATGAAATAAATAGAATGCTCATTATAGGCATGTTATTAAAAAAAGCTATGAAAGGGAATCTTGATATTATGACTCCATATCAAAATATTTTAAACAATGAACCTCTATCGATTGATGAAAAATGTGACGACTTTGAGGATGAGATTATTTTAGTTGAAAATATCAAGAAAATATTTCTTTTACTTCTAGGAAAGGCTTTTGAAAAATATGGCCCTGAGATTGATAAAAATCAACAAGTACTCTTAAGCTTATCTGATCTTGCTATTGAAGCATATTTGTCGGAATCAACTCTAAAAAGGACAATTAAAAATATTAATAGAACTTCACTTGAAGATCAATATGATCAAATAAACATGACTAAATTGTACATATATGAGGCATGTCAAATAGTTTTAAAGAAGTCTAATGATGTTATTAATAGTATAGTTGATACAGAAAGTCAGGATAAGATACTCAGCTCTATTACAAACAGGCTTAAGTATAGAAAAAATCCTAATGTATTTGAATTGAAAACCAAGATTGCTGATAAAATTATTTCAGAAAACAAATACTGTTTTTAGAAATTCTAATATCCAATTGCATTTCCATCTTTACGTGACTCTGAGGCTCCATAATAAACTTTATTTATATAATCAATCATAATGGCTTGGTACCCCCCAAATGAACCTAGATCATATATAATTTTATGACCTTTTTTCATTAATTCACGTACTTGTTTATAATCAAATCCACTCTCTAAAGCTAATTCACCTCCATCAGTCATATTTCCACCTGTTGGTTGCTGGTCAGATTGATGCCTTATTCTAGGAGCATCACCAGCTTCCTGAAGATTCATGTCAAAGTCAACAATATTTATTACTATTTGCGCATGACCTTGGGGTTGCATAGCTCCTCCCATCAAACCAAAACTTACAAATGGTTTTCCATCTTTAGTAATAAATGCAGGTATAATTGTATGAAAAGGTCTTTTTTTAGGAGCATATACATTGAAATGGTTTTGATCTAAGGAGAAAAGCTCTCCCCTATCTTGGAGCATGAATCCTAGACCTGTAGGAATCATTCCAGAGCCCATCCCCCTGTAATTACTTTGAATTAAAGAAACCATATTTCCATCACTATCAGCTGTAGTTAGATATATAGTATCGCCATTTTCTATATTTCCAGGAAGAACCATTTTTGCAGCATTCTCTGAACTTATCTCTTTTCTTCTTATATCAGCATACTCTTTTGAGATAAGATACTCAACTGGAATTTTGTTAAAATCCATATCTGCATAATATTTTGCTCTGTCAGCAAAGGCAATTTTTTTTGCTTCAACAAAATGATGTATATACTCAGCAGAACCAAAGCCCATAGATTTAATATCATAAGCTTCCAATAAATTTAATATTTGAAGAGCTGCAATACCCTGACCATTTGGCGGTAGCTCCCAAACATCATATCCACGATAATTGGTCGATACAGGATCTATCCATTCAGACTTATGATTTTTAAGATCATCATAAGAAAGAAAGCCTCCTTGATCTTGAATAAAATTTGCGATTGAGTTTGCAACTTCACCTTCATAAAAACCTTTTTTTCCTTTTTTTGCAATCACTCTTAATGTTTTTGCAAGATCTGGATTTTTGAATATTTGACCCTTTTTTGGAGTTGAATCATTTATATAATAAGTTTCTTTAAAATTTGGATATTTTTTAAAATTATTTGAAGCATTTTTCATATAATATGATACTAATTCAGAAACTGGAAAACCATCCTCAGCATATTTAATAGTGGGGCTAAGAATATCTCTCATTTTAATTTTTCCAAATTTTTTATGCAGCTCAAACCAGCCATCGACGCAACCAGGAACACTGACTGGAAGTGGACCATATGCTGGTATACTTTTAAAATTATTTTCTTTAA
>Ga0114933_10004527_pt1 | contig 12976 bp, 10 predicted proteins | sample 4SBtaG_FD_89691 | JGI IMG/M metagenome (GOLD analysis project Ga0114933, IMG submission 89691) | Deep subsurface microbial communities from Kolumbo volcano to uncover new lineages of life (NeLLi) - 4SBTROV12_W25 metaG | ecosystem: Environmental > Aquatic > Marine > Volcanic | place: Kolumbo...
CACCTGCTGAAGAGCCAGCTGCAGAAGCACCTGCTGAAGAGCCAGCTGCAGAAGCACCTGCTGAAGAGCCAGCTGCAGAAGCACCTGCTGAAGAGCCAGCTGCGGAAGACAAATCTGAGTCTAAAGAATAACTTTTTGTTTTGTCTGTTCCATCTAAAAACTTTGAATTAAAAGAAAAAAGAATATCTAGTGTAGCATTATCAACACTTGGATGTAAACTTAATTTTTCTGAGACATCTTCTATTGCAAATAATCTTGAGAAAAATAATTTTAAAGTTGTTCCATTTAATCAATATGCTGATGCTTATATTATAAATACATGTTCTGTAACTGAAAATGCTGATAATAAATTCAAAGTTTTTGTAAATAAGGCACTAAAGATTAATCCTAATGCTTTTGTAGCTGCAATTGGTTGTTATGCTCAACTCAAGCCAGAAGAATTGCTATCTGTTAAAGGTGTTGATCTTGTTTTAGGTGCATCAGAAAAATTTAATATTGTCAATTATCTTCAAAATATTGATCAAGATTTTTCTAAGTTTGACCATTCATGTAATATAAATGATGTTGATTCGTTTATTGAAACATACTCTACTAATTCTAGAACTAGAGCATTTCTAAAAGTACAAGATGGGTGCGACTATAAATGTAGTTTTTGTACAATACCCTTAGCTAGAGGTAAATCAAGAAGTAATTCAATAGAAAATGTTGTTAAAAATGTAAAGGAAATAATTTCCAATGGAATAAAAGAAATAGTTTTAACAGGAATTAATCTTGGAGATTTTGGTAAAAGACAATCAGATGGTCTTGTGACTAATGAAGATTTTCTTGGACTAATTAAAACTTTAGATAAAATTGATGGGATAGAGCGTTTTAGAGTATCATCAATTGAACCCAATTTGCTTACTGACGAAGTAATTAGTTTTATCAGCAAGAGCAATAAATTTGTTCCACATTTTCATATCCCCCTTCAAAGTGGAAGTGATCAAATATTAAAGAAAATGAGAAGGAGATATAAAACTGATTTATATGAAAGTAGGGTGGAACTTATAAGGAAATTTATGCCAAATGCTTCAATTGGAGTTGATGTAATTGTTGGCTTTCCAGGAGAAACAGATGATATGTTTCTGGAAACATATAATTTCATCAAAAAATTAGATGTTACATATCTACATGTATTTTCTTATTCTGAAAGAGAGAATACAAAAGCAATTGAGTTAAATGGAGTAGTCCCAAAAAAAACAAGAAATAAAAGAAGTAAATTATTAAGATTGCTTTCTGCATCAAAAAAAACAAGTTTTTATAAAAATAACATTGGCACTGACTATAATGTTTTGTTTGAATCTGAAAATAAAAATGGTTTAATTGAAGGATATACTGAAAATTATATCAGGGTTAGAAAAGATTGGAATAAGAATCTAGTTGGTCAGATCAAAAAAGTAAGAATTGAAAAAGTAGATTCAGAAGGATACGCTGTAGCGTAAATTATAGTTTAATACCAACAGGCAGAAGATGCTTAAATGCTTTGTTCTTTCTAACAAAACCCGCAATCTTTGGTGAAGTTGGAACAACCCTTAATTTTTTTTCTTCGATAAACTCAAGAACTTTTATTATAAATTGTTCTTCAAATTTACCATCCTTAAGTTCTTTTGGTATATGTATCTTGGTAAGAAAAATTTTTCTTTCCTGTTCTGCGTATTCTATTCTAGCCAGAGAGTTCTTGTATTTAACCTCAAACTGTCTTAAAAATTCATTATTCTCCAGATTAATTTGATACATATTTAATTTTTAGCCGGACAGCAAAGATAAGAAATATTTATAATAGAATTGATTTTTTTTTCAAATGCTAAATTCTTTTCATTTGCTCTTGCATCATTCTAATTTGTGAGGTAAGCATATTGTGCTTATCATGACCCTTGGCTTCGCTTAAAAGCATCTGGGCCTCTCTTTTTCTTCTTTTTTGCATCATTATTCCAGCAAGGCTAAGTTTAGCCATTGCCATATCACTACTAGTGTTAAGACCAAGTTTTAGAGCTTCTCTAAAGTTTTTTTCTGCTATTGTTAGATTATGTTGAGATTGTATTAAGCCGTTTAAATAATAATAAAAACCTTGTTGTTTTTTAATTAATGCACTTTTGGGATTTTTAATAAGTGACAATAGTCTTTGTGTTTTATCAAAATTTTGTTTTCTAAGACTAAGAAATGCAAGGATTAGTATCTCATTTTTGAAATATAAGATTATTAATATTATTGATAATAGGAACATAAAAATTCCATTTCCAATATAGGTTTCAGTAATCTGATATATACCATACCCTAAGAGAGCTATTGCAAGTATTAATTTTATATTTTTTGGAAACATAACTTTTTTACAAAACTACAATTTAATAATATTAATATGAACTTGTTTAAAAAGATATTATATTTGCCAACTGATATTTAATTTAAATAAGAAGTGAAAAGAACTTACCAGCCATCAAAGAGGAAAAGAAGAAATAAGCACGGATTTATGGATAGAATGTCCAATGCTAATGGGAGAAATGTTATTTCTTCTAGAAGGGCAAAAGGTCGAAAAAAAATATCGGTTTCAAGTGAATCGCGTCATAAAAAATAATTTTTGATAACTTTTTAAAAGTGTTACGATTGTAGCACTTTTTTTTTAATATTTTTGTAAGATTTTATGCCTAAAGACAAAAAGATTAAATCAATTCTAATTATAGGCTCTGGACCAATAATAATTGGTCAAGCTTGTGAATTTGATTATTCTGGTTCTCAAGCTCTTAGATCGCTCAAGGAAGATGGAATTAAAACAATACTTATTAATTCTAACCCTGCAACTATAATGACTGATCCTGCGATGGCAGATCATATTTATCTTAAACCTCTTACAACTCAATCAATAATTGAAATTTTAGAGAAACATAAGATAGATGCTGTTTTACCTACAATGGGCGGCCAGACAGCACTTAATCTATGTATTGAAGCTCAAGACAAAGGAATATGGGATAGGTTTTCTGTCAAAATTATTGGTGTTGATATAGATGCTATTAAAATAACTGAGGATAGAGAAAAGTTTAGGCTTCTGTTAAATAAAATCGATATTCCAGTTGCTCCTGCAGAAAGAGCAGCTTCTTTTTTAAGTGGGAAAGAAATAGCACAAAAATTTGGTTTTCCTCTTGTTATCCGTCCATCTTTTACCCTTGGTGGGACAGGCGCTTCAATTGTATATGAGGAAGAAAATTTTAATGACCTTCTAACTAGAGGGCTTGAGTCCTCTCCGATACATGAAGTTTTAATAGATAAAGCTTTAATTGGTTGGAAAGAATATGAATTAGAGTTATTAAGAGATAAGAATGATAATGTTGTAATTATCTGTACTATTGAGAATATGGATCCAATGGGAATACATACAGGTGATTCAATAACTGTTGCTCCAGCAATGACTCTCTCAGATACAACTTATCAAAGGATGAGAGATATGGCAATTAAAATGATGAGAAGTATAGGTGATTTTGCAGGAGGATGCAATGTTCAATTTGCTGTTAGTCCAGATGAAAAAGAAGATATTATTGCTATTGAGATTAATCCTAGAGTGTCTAGATCTTCAGCATTGGCATCCAAAGCATCAGGATACCCCATAGCAAAAGTTGCTGCAAAACTTTCTCTTGGTTATACACTTGACGAGTTAAGTAATCAAATCACAAAATCTACTTCTGCATTATTTGAACCAACTTTAGACTATGTAATAGTTAAGATTCCAAGATGGAATTTTGACAAGTTTGAAGGATCAGAAAGAACTATTGGATTACAAATGAAAGCAGTTGGAGAAGTAATGGGTATTGGAAGATCTTTTCAAGAAGCCCTTCATAAGGCCACTCAATCTCTTGAAATTAAGAGGAATGGTCTAGGAGCTGATGGAAAAGGATATAAGGATTATAATACAATAATTGAAAAATTAAAGTATCCAAGTTGGGATAGAGTTTTTGTCTTATATGATGCAATTCAAATAGGTATCTCTCTAAAAAGAATTTATGAAATAACAAAGATTGATATGTGGTTCTTAAAACAGTATGAGGAATTGTATATGCTAGAAAAAGAAATTTCAAAATATAATATTAAATCTATTGATTATGATCTAATGCTTGAGGCTAAACAAAAAGGTTTTGCAGATAGACAAATAGCATTTATGCTTGGCTGTGTTGAGAGTTTAGTTTATAAGAAAAGAGATAAGCTGGGTATTCATAGAGTCTATAAATTAGTTGATACGTGTTCTGCAGAATTTCGAGCAGAAACGCCATATTACTATTCTACTTTTGAACAAAAAATGAAGCTGAAAAATAAGCAAGATTATTCAGAGAATGAGAGTGCAGTTTCAAAAAAGAAAAAGATAGTGGTGCTGGGTTCAGGCCCAAATAGAATTGGTCAAGGTATAGAGTTTGATTATTGTTGTGTCCATGGGGTATTAGCTGCAAGTGAATGTGGTTATGAAACAGTTATGATAAATTGTAACCCTGAGACAGTATCTACTGATTTTGATATATCTGATAAATTATATTTTGAACCAGTATTTTGGGAACACATTTATGATATAATCAGACATGAAAATCCTGAAGGAGTAATTGTTCAGCTTGGTGGCCAAACCGCTCTTAAATTAGCTGAAAAACTTGACAGGTATGGTATAAAAATTATAGGAACTGAATTTAAATCATTGGATTTGGCAGAAGATAGGGGAAGTTTTTCAACATTATTAAAAGATAATAAAATTCCTTATCCAGATTTTGGTGTTGCAACTACTGCTAAACAAGCTGTTAAACTTTCAAAAAAATTAGACTTTCCAATTCTAGTTAGACCATCATATGTCTTGGGTGGTCAGGGAATGAAAATTGTTATAAACGAGGAGGAACTTGAAGAGCACGTAGTAGACTTATTAGGGAAAATCCCTAATAATAAATTGCTTTTGGATCACTACCTAGATGGTGCTATAGAAGCAGAAGCTGATGCAATATCTGACGGAAAAGATGTATATATTATTGGAATAATGGAGCATATTGAACCATGTGGAATCCACTCGGGGGATTCAAATGCTACTCTTCCTGTATTTAGTTTAGGAGATATTGTAATTCAACAAATAAAAGATCATACCAAAAAAATTGCTTTAGCCCTTAAGACTGTTGGTCTTATTAATATTCAATTTGCAATTAAAGACGATAGGGTTTTTATTATTGAAGCTAATCCAAGAGCATCTAGAACAGTTCCGTTTATCTCAAAAGCCTATAAAGAACCATATGTCAATTACGCTACAAAAATTATGCTTGGAAAAAAGAAGGTAAAAGATTTTAAATTTAACCCAAAGCTAAATGGTTACGCAATTAAGCAACCAGTTTTTTCTTTTAACAAGTTTCCCAATGTTAATAAACAGCTAGGGCCGGAGATGAAAAGTACTGGAGAAAGTATTTTGTTTATTGATGACTTAAATGATGATGCATTTTTTGAACTTTATTCTAGAAGAAAAATGTATTTAACAAAATAGATAATTACTTAATAAATATCCTATCTCTAATTAACTGTTGTTTTAAAGATTCTTCTGGAATATAAATTTCTCTTATATTATCATCAGATGATATAAACTGAATATTACCAAAGATATGATCAATTGCTATTTTAAGTAGTTGCTCATTGTTATTACCTAGTTCACCAGCAGTCCTAATAGACTCTTTAACTTCATAATCTGGTACTAGTCCATCAGGAAAGTCTGTATAACCTGCTACATTTCCAATCTTAAGAACAATTGGCTGCATAGCATATTTATGGTTAGGATTCTTATCACGCTGATCGTTTATATAATCATACAGAGTTATTGAACCTTGATTTTTCCCAACTGTATAATCTCCAATATGAATAACGTCAATATATGGGTCAAGCCCATTTATTAGTAATTCACTTGCAGATGCAGTTCTAGATGTAGTTAATACATATACTCTGTTGAGATTAAGAGAGTTTATGGGAATCCCATCCATATCACTAACAAACCTATTAATTAGATTGTCTGGATTATTTTCATTCCAGTAATCCATTAATTTTGAGTTCCATTTTTCTTTTGCAAAGATTTGATTGTTAAATTGACCAGTGACCATTGAAGCAAGATTAATAGATGTTGAAATCCTCCCTCCAGGGTTATACCTAAGATCTAGAACTAGTTCATCAACACCTTGTGATTTAAATTCTCCAAATACATTATTTAATTCAAGATTATAGTCTTTATTTTCAGACTCTACATTTCCAAGAAATTGGTTATACATAAGATATCCAATCTTTTTTTGATCTATATCTATTGTCTTGGAGATATGTATAGGGTTTTTAACTAATCTAGATTTATTCAAAGTAACATTTGTACTATTAGAGGTTAAACTAGCACATTGATTATTTTCATCATAGTTTAAATTTGCAAATCCATATGTACTGGTCAATAGATTATCATCATAGAGAAGATCTCTATAATTATCCTTATTAAGTCTTGTCCCATTGACTTCACTAAAGAAGTATCCTCTTTTTACTCCGTTTATATCAGCATCAGAATCTTTATGTACGTATCTTACAAAACCAAATACATTTTGACCATTACATTCAAGGAATAAGCCAAACTCCATTCCATCAGAATAATCAATTCCTTGAAGATAATTCTCTAGTTCTTCATAGTCATCTGAAATCCAACTGAATCTATCATCAGGATGTTTAAGAGATTCAAAAAAATTTTCAGGATTAGGATTTTGACTAAGATAAAATGAATAATCAGAGAGATTATCAAGTTTGCTATCAGCTAGATTTATTACACTTTCTTGCCAATAATAATATTGATTTAAACCTTTCCAAATAAAGTCACTAATTTCAAGATCATTCTCAAGTTTTGCAATATTAGGATCCTCATCACTTTCCTTCTTACAGCCTATGACAAATAAAGAAAATATTATAAAAATTGATAAAATTCGATTAAAATTCATAATTCTATATACCTGTGTAATTTGATGGAGTTATAACCTTTAGCTCATTTTTTATTTTTTCACTTACTTCAAGATCATCTATAAATTTATGAAGAATTTCTTTTGTTATAGAAGAATTTTTTCTTGTCAGTTCTTTTAATGACTCATAAGGATTTGAGTACCCTTCTCTTCTAAGAATTGTTTGAATGGCCTCTGAAATAATAATCCAATTATCTTCAAGGTCAGCATTAATTTTAGTTTTATTTACAATTAGTTTGTCTAAACCTTTAATTATTGATTTAATTGATATTACAGTATGACTAAACGGGACACCAATATTTCTTAGAACTGTACTATCACTTAGATCTCTTTGAAGTCTTGATTTTGTTAACTTATTAGAAAAGAAATCAAAAATTGAATTTGCAATTCCTATATTTCCTTCAGCATTTTCAAAATCAATAGGATTGATCTTATGTGGCATTGCAGAAGATCCTACTTCATCTTTATTAATTTTTTGTTTAAAATAATCTAAAGAAATATACGTCCATATGTCTAGACTTAAATCAAGTAGTATATTATTTATTCTTCTGACATTATCACATAAAGAAGCAAAAGAATCATAATGTTCAATTTGAGTTGTAGGGAAAGAGTAATCTAAACCAAGTTCTAATTCAACAAATCTCTTTCCAAAGTCTTTCCAATTTGTTTCTGGAAATGCAACCTTATGCGCATTAAAATTTCCAACTGCTCCTGCAAATTTTGCAGAATTTGGTATTCTAATTAAGTTTTTTCTTTGATTCTTAATTCTTGTAGAAAATACTAGAATTTCTTTCCCTAATTTTGTTGGAGAGGCTGGCTGTCCATGAGTTCTAGATATAATCGAAATATCTTTATATTTTTTTGACAACTGATCTAAATGCTTAATTAATTTATCTAACTCAGGAAGATAAATATTATTGATAAACTCTTTTATTGAAAGTGGTATTGCAGTATTATTGATATCCTGAGAGGTTAAGCCAAAATGAATAAACTCTTTATATCTGCTTAATTTATAATCATCAAATTTCTTCTTTATAAAATACTCAACTGCCTTAACATCATGATTAGTTTTTTCTTCTATTTTTTTTATTTTAAGTGCATCTTTTATAGAAAAGTCATTATAAATATTTCTTAGATTATTCTTTTCTTTTGAATTCAATGGCTTAAGCTTACCGATACGGTTTTTACATAGAAATAAGAAATATTCAATTTCAACCTTTAGTCTATAGTAAATAAGGGCTTTTTCGCTAAAGTATTTGCTAATAGAATCGACCTTATCTCTATATCTTCCATCTATTGGGGAGATGGCGTCTAACTTTTTTTCTTTCATACACAAAGATAAACTAAGTTTAGGGATTTTTAAAACTCTAAAAGCTTATACTCGTCATAGCATTCATTTATTGCCTCCATAATTTGAAGATCATTAGCTTCGGATATAAAAGTATCTGAAAAACTACAACTTCTAAGTATCTCATTAATATCTATTTTGGGAATTCCTAAAAGTTGAACTAAAACTTCTCTATCAAATTTTGTTGATAACAAATTTTTTATTTCTTCATCTTCTCTCATCAACCTTAGCTTTGACATTTTTTTTGGGTTCCGTTTAAATAAACTATTTAAAAAATCTGCAGGATTAAATATAGCTCCTAGCACCTTAGAAATTCCAGACCTTGTTCTTCTTCCCCCTTCGTAACCAAGATTTGGGAGACCAATTATTCTGTATCTAGGAGAGGAATTAATTGGAGCATTTTTTACATCAATTTCTAGATACCCAGTTAGTTTATATGGTGTGATAACAACTTCCTCAAGAGCCAAAGCTAACTCAGTTAAATTAAATGTTAGGTCGTTGTTTTCATATTTAATTAAATCATTTGTTACAACAATTTTGAGAGGCTTATATCCAATATAAGAGAAGTATAAAGTATCAGCAACTGAAGCATTTATTTCAAAGACACCTTCACTATCAGTTATTGTTCCAACAACTTTGCTAAGGTTTAATACGTGAACATTTTGAAGTGAACTTTGTGATGACTCACTTTGAACCTTTCCTCTTACTCTATTTTTACTATCTTGACAATATATAAAAGTACATAATAGACAGAGTGATAATGTTAGGAATTTTCTCATACTACAATTGCTAAATTAGAAAGAATATATTATAATTAACTATGAATTCATATGCAGATGTAATTTTACCTCTTCCTCTCCCAAAGCCTTTTACTTATAAGTTGTCTAAAGAAGAGTCTAAAATTTTAGAAGTTGGTTATAGAGTAGCTGTTAGTTTTGGAAAAAGAAAAATTTATACTGGCATTATTTGTAGACTTCATAATGAGAGTCCGCTTAACTATGAGGTGAAGCCAATAGAGTTTATATATGATTCAAAAGCAATTGTGGACCAAAAAAGAATTAATTTTTGGACCTGGATGTCAAAATATTATTTTTCACCGATAGGTGATATACTTAAAGCTGCAGTTCCTTCAACTTTGTTATTAGAGAGTGAATCAATTATTTCTAAAATTGATACTTCAGAGGAAGAAATTAAAAATATGAGTGATAATGAATACTTAATTTATGAAGCATTAGATCAAGAAGATATAAGAATTGCAGACATTAATCTTATAACTGATCGTAAAACGGTTTATCCTATTTTACAAAAAATGATACAGTCTGGATACATTGAGTTAAAACAACAAATAAAAGAGAAATATAGGCCCAAGTTGGTTAAGTTCATTAGACTTAAAAGACAAATAAAGTCTAAACAAAACATAGAAGGTATTCAAGACAGTATTAATAAATACCCAAAGCAGAAAGAAATTTTGATGACAATAATAAAACTAGATAAAAATAGAAACAATTGGATAAGAATAGCTGACATAAAAAACCATATAAGTTTTTCAAGTTCTTCACTAAAGTCTCTTGAAACAAAAAATATAATTGAGATTAAAAAATTTAAAGAGGATCGGAATATTGAAAACGATTTTGAGATTAAAAAGAATATTGTTCTATCTAAATCACAATCAAAAGTTTTTAGGCAAATTAATTTAGAATTTGAAAGCAAAGATATTGTATTGCTAGAGGGAGTTACATCTTCTGGAAAAACAGAGATCTATTTAAAGATTATTGAAAAATTCTTAAATAATAATAAACAAGTTTTATATCTACTTCCCGAAATATCTCTTACAACTCAGATAATACAAAAGTTAAAAAACAGATTTGGTAATAAAGTCTCTGTTTTTCATTCAAGGAATTCAATACATGAAAGAACAGAGGTATGGAAAAATGTTAAACAGAATAAAAATAATCCTCAGATAATTATTGGTGCAAGATCATCTTTGTTTCTTCCATTTAATAACCTTGGTTTAATTGTAATTGATGAGGAGCATGAGAATTCATATAAGCAGCAAGAACCCTCGCCTAGATATCATGCTAGAGACTCTGCAATTGTATTATCAAGATTATATAAATCAAAAATTATACTTGGCTCTGCAACACCTTCAATTGAATCATCAGAAAATGCTAGAAATGGAAAGTATGGTTGGGTAAAGCTTCATGAAAGGTATGGAGGTATAAAATTGCCTAGAATTGAAACAATAGATCTTAAAGAAGAGATTATTAATGACAATATGAATGGTCTTTTTTCAAAAAAATTAATAGATGAGATAGATGATACATTAAAAAATAATAGACAAGTAATACTTTTTAGAAATAGAAGAGGGTATGCTTCTATATGGATGTGTAAGACATGTGGACATAATATTAATTGTGATAATTGTGATGTGACACTTACTTACCATAATGTTTCAAATAATCTAAAGTGTCACTATTGTGGTTTTTCTACTAAAATTCCTAAGACATGTTCTATGTGTGGGGAAGATAATATGATTAACAAGGGTGATGGAACCCAACAAATTGAAGAAAGTATTAAAGAATACTTCCCTAAAGCAAGAGTCAGTAGGATGGACTGGGACACAACTAGAGGTAAATGGTCTTTTGATAGGATTATAAATTCATTCTCTAATCATGAGATAGATATATTAATTGGTACTCAGATGGTTACAAAAGGACTTGACTTTAATAATGTTAAACTAGTTGGGGTCTTAAATACAGACCATTTTTTAAATTTCCCAAATTTTAGGGCTCATGAAAAGGCATTTCAAGTCTTAACTCAGGTTGCTGGAAGAGCTGGGAGAAAAGGAATTCAAGGAAAAGTTTTACTGCAAACATATCAGCCAAATCATCCAATAATACAACATGTAATTAATAATGATTACAAAGGAATGTTTGAAGCTCAATTAACAGAGAGAATAGAATATAAATATCCACCATACGTAAGATTAATCAAACTAACTATTAAAGATAGAAGCCTTGATAAGGTCAATATTGCAAGTGAATGGTTGGATAAAATGATGAGAAGATCATACAAAGGAGACATACTAGGTCCAGTCTATCCAGAGATATCAAGAGTGAGGAATAAATATCAAAAACAATTTATTATAAAGCTTAAAAATATTGATTCAATTAATCAATTCAGGAATATCCTAAACAAGACTCTAATTAGCTTTGATTCTATTTCAAAATATAGGTCTGTAAGGGTAGTGGTTGATGTAGATCCGCTCTAGTTTTAACACTAATATTTAATCTAATCAAAATTTGGCAGATAATATTTAATAAACTAATTTTGCGAGCTAACAATTTTAGATGAAAAGTTACGAAACAGTCTTTATCTTAAATCCAGCTTTGTCAGAGGACCAAGTTGGAAAGAGTATATTAAAGTATGAGAAATTTTTAAAATCAAATGGTGCCAAATTGGTTCATAAAGAAAACTGGGGTCTAAAAAAATTAGCCTATACTATTGAAAATAAAAATAGTGGTTTTTATAACCTTTTTCAGTTTGATGCACCATCAGAAATTATTTCTCCTTTTGAACTAGAATTTAGTAGAGATGAGACAGTTATGCGTTATTTGACTGTAACTCTTGATAAGCATGCTATAGCGTGGGCTGAAAAGAGAAAAAATAGAAAACCTAAAAAAGTAAAGTAAATGTCCAAAATTGAAGAACAATCTAAGAGTGCTAATACAAGCGAAATAAGATATTTATCGCCTCTTGATATTGATACGGCAAAAGTTAAAAAATATTGCATGTTTAGAAGATCTGGTATTAAATATGTTGATTATAAAGATCCAGATTTTTTGAACAGATTTATAAACGAGCAGGGTAAGATCCTACCAAGAAGGTTGACTGGAACTTCACTGAAGTATCAAAGAAAAGTGTCTGTTGCAGTTAAAAGGGCTAGGCACCTTGCGTTACTTCCTTATGTTGGGGATTTATTAAAATAATTTTATGGAATTAATCTTAAAAGAAAATGTTGCTCATTTAGGCTTCAAAGATGAAATAGTTGATGTTAAAGATGGCTATGGAAGAAATTATCTTATCCCTAAAGGTAAAGCTGTTCTAGCTACAACTTCTGCTAAAAAAGTTTTGGCTGAGAATCTTAAGCAAAAAGCTTTTAAGGAGAAAGCAATAATTGATGAAGCAAATAAATTATCTAAAAAGATTGAAAAGTTAGAAATTAAAGTAAAAACAAAAGTAGGACCTGACGGTAAACTTTTTGGTTCTATTTCAAATATAGATATCTCAAATAGTCTTGCTGATAACAAAATTGATTTAGAAAAAGATAATATATCAATACCTGGAAGAACTTTAAAGAGAATAGGTAAATATGAAGTTACAGTTAGAGTTCATAGAGAAGTTTCAGCTCAATTAGCTTTTGAAATAGAGCCTGATGAAGAGTCAATAAAGTTAATGGCTGCTGCAAAATCTAAAAAGACGAAAAAGTCTAAATCAGTTGAAGGGGAAGCTCCAGTTGAAGGGGAAGCTCCAGTTGAAGGGGAAGCTCCAGTTGATATTAAAGAAAAGCCTAAGAACAAAGTAGTATCTAAGGAGGAAGTTTCAGAAGAAAAAC
>Ga0114933_10004528_pt1 | contig 12972 bp, 10 predicted proteins | sample 4SBtaG_FD_89691 | JGI IMG/M metagenome (GOLD analysis project Ga0114933, IMG submission 89691) | Deep subsurface microbial communities from Kolumbo volcano to uncover new lineages of life (NeLLi) - 4SBTROV12_W25 metaG | ecosystem: Environmental > Aquatic > Marine > Volcanic | place: Kolumbo...
CCGAGGACATGCAGCCCGGCGACGGCATCTGGTGGGCCGAGGTCGCACTCGACGAGCCCCGAGGATCCATCTACAAGTTCGTGGTCGAAGAGGACTACGCCGCGGACGACTGGAGTCGGGCCTACGGCTACGACGAGTTCGGCCAGTACAGCCTGGTCCGCGGAGCGGGCGGCCACTTGGAGTGGTGGCCCTTCGACGGTCGGGTCGTGCGCGTGTGGGTGCCCACCGGCACGGTCACCCACCAGCTGTGGTGCGCCGACGGCCAGAACCTCTTCGACCCGGGCGCCCCCTACGGCGGCTGGAACCTCCAGTCCGCGCTGAGCCCGACGACCATGGCCATCGGCATCGACAACGCCGGGGCCGGGCGCCTCGACGAATACGCCCCGGTCCAGGACGACATCTCCGGACAGGGCGACGTCTACGGCGGCGGCGCGGACGCCTACGCCGACTGGGTGCTCGGCACGGTCCGTCTCGCGCTGGAGTCCGAGTACGGCCAGGCCCCCACGCGAGGCCTGATGGGCAGCTCGATGGGCGGCCTCGTGAGCCTCTGGATGGGCCTCCGCGACCCCGAGGAGTGGGACTACGCCGCGTCCTTGTCCGGCACGGTCGGCTGGGGCAGCCTCACCTACGACGACCCGGCGCTCTTCGAGGTCGCCATGACCAAGGCGGACCTCGCTGTCTACCTCGACAGCGGGGGCGACGCGGTCGCCTGCCCGGACACCGACGGCGACGGCCTCGACGACGACGGCGAGGACCTCGACAACTACTGCGTCAACCGCCAGCTGGCGGACCAGATGGCCGCGGTGGGGTGGACCTGGGAGACGGACCTCTGGCACTGGCACGAGCCCGGCGCAGCGCACAACGAGGCCGCCTGGGCCGCTCGGGTCGCGAAGCCGGTGGGCTACTTCGAGGGCTTGTAGGCCGCGGGCTCCGCGCGGGTCGCGGTGACCTCGACGATGCCCTCGGGTCCGTTCGCCAGGCCGTGGGCGGTGAAGTCGATGCCCCCGGGCGCGACCTCCATCCAGATCGGTCCCGGCTCGATCTCCCGACCCAGGTAGCCGCCGCAGTGGCCGAGCGACATGCGCACCTCGATGTCCTCGCTGGCCACGGCCTCCTCGGCCAGCTCGCGGGTCCCGCAGGCTGTGGGCACCTTGCCGACCGTCTTCTCCAGCGCGAGCACGTTCTGGCGGAGGCTGTCCACGTTGGCCAGCACCGCCTCCTTCTCCAGCTCCTTGCTGTCCCGCCACGCGTCCCAGAAGGCCACCCCGGCCCCCAGCAGCGCGAACGCGACGAGCGCGACCTGGAGCTTCTGGCTCACGGCGCGAGTCTACCGGGGGGATACAGAAGGGGCGTGAAGCGCAGCCTCGACTTCTCCGACCACCGCCGCCGCCTGGGCGACAACAAGTACGTGTACCCGGTGGTCTCGCGGCGCTCGAAGGGGCTGTCCATCGGGGTGAACCTGAACCCCGACACGGTCTGCAACTTCGACTGCCCGTACTGCCAGGTCGATCGGATCACGCCTCCGCGGGTGCGCAGCGTCGACTTGGAGTTCCTGGCCGAAGAGCTCGACGCACTCCTGGCGCTCGTCACCTCGGGCCACCTCTGGGAGACGCCGCCCTTCGACACGACCGCGGAGTCCCTGCGGCGCGTCAACGACGTGGCCTTCGCCGGGGACGGCGAGCCCACGAGCTTCAAGGGCTTCCACGAGGCCCTCCTTATCGCCGGGCGCGCGCTGGATCGCTACGGGCTCTCCGAGGTGCGACCCATCGTGCTGACGAACGCGACGCTCTTCCACCGGCCGACCGTCGCCGAGGCCCTGCGCACCCTGGACGCCATGGACGGCCGGGTCTGGGCCAAGCTCGACGCGGGCACCGAGCCCTACTTCCAGTTCGTCGACGGCACGACCTTTCCCTTCGAGCGCATCCTCCGGAACCTCGAGCAGTGCGCCGCCGAGAGGCCCCTGGTGATCCAGTCGATGTTCCTACGCTTCCTCGGGCGCGGCCCGTCGAAGCCCGAGATCGACGCCTACGTCGCCGTGCTCGAGCGCGTCGCCCAGGCAGGCACCATCGAGCTGGTCCAGGTCTACAGCATCGCCCGCGTGCCGGCCCGGCCCACGCTCAGCTACCTCGAGCGCCCGGAGCTGGACGCCATCGCCGCGCGTGTCCGAAGCCTGGGTCTCCCCGTCGAGGTCTTCGAGGGCCGCGAGACGTGATCGAGTGCGTGCCGAACATCTCGGAAGGGCGCCATCGGCCCACGATCGAGGCCATCGCGAGGCGCATCGCGGATGCCCCGGGCGTGCGACTGCTCGAGGTCGATCCCGACCACGACACCAACCGCTCGGTGCTCACCTTCGTCGGCGAGCCCGAGGCCGTGCTCGAGGGCGCCCGGCGCTGCATCGAGGCCGCCGCCGAGCACATCGACCTGGGCCACCACCAGGGCTCGCACCCGCGCTTCGGCGCCGCGGACGTGGTGCCCTTCGTGCCCTTCCCCGAGGGCGATCTCGAGCTCTGCCGCGGCCTCGCCGAGCGCCTCGCCGCGATCAGCCAGGTCGGCGGCTGGTTCTACAACCCCCCGCTCTTGCACGAGATTCGGCGGGGCGAGTTCGAGGGCCTGGTCGGACGCACCCCGGACTTCGGCGCGCTGCACCCCACGGCCGGAGCCGTCGCCATCGGCGCTCGCGAGGTGCTCATCGCCTACAACGTGGACCTCGCCACCGACGACGTCGGCGTGGCCCGTCGCATCGCGCGTCGCGTCCGGGAGCTCGGGGACCGGCCGGGTCTGCCCGGCGTCCGCGCGCTGGGTTGGCGCAGCCCGTCGAGGACCGGCACCCAGGTCACGACCAACCTCGTCGACTGGCCGAAGACACCCCCGCATCGACTGCTCGCCGAGGTCCGCCGCCACGCCGAGTCGCTCGGCGTGGAAGTGGCCGGCGCCGAGCTGGTAGGCATGATCCCTCGGGCCGCGGTCCTCGCCGCCGGGCCCACCCTCGACAGGGGCCTCGCGGCCCTCGCACTCCCCCCTTCCGCGCACGCGAAGATCCTCGAGATCTCCCTGGAGGCGCCTTGATCCTCACGCTGTTGTCCCTCGCCTCTGCCGAGGGCCTCCCGGCCGTCGAGCTCACCTGGAAGAAGGAGCTCGGCCTGCTCGTCGTCGATCCGCCGCCCGGAGAGCACGTCGCCCCCGACGCCCCCGTCTCCGGCTTCGTCGAAGTCGACCACCGCCGCCTGGAGGTCGCCTCGCTCGGATCGGCCATCGAGCCCGGCATCGCGGTCGCGCTCCTGGGCAGGGAGCCGCGGGTTGTCCGAGGCGAGCTGTCGCTGTCCCTGTGCGAGGACGAAGGCACCGCCTGCCGACCGGTCGAGCTGGCCTTTCTCGGCACGGTCGACGGACGAAAGGGCCGGGAGCACCTGGGCGTGCATCCCCCCGTTCGCTCTGAGATCGTGATCGAGGAGCCCGAGAAGCGTGGCCCCGACGAGGCCTTCCTCGAGGCCGATGACGAGTTGGTGCTCCTGGACTTCGGCGCGGTCTGGTGCCCGCCCTGCAACCAGCTGGCGGTCGAGGTCCTGCGCGACGAGGCCAACGCGGCCGACCTCGAAGGCTTCATCGTCGCCGAGATCGACGTGGACCTCGCCTCCAGCTGGACCTGGAAGGATCGCTACCGGGTCGGCAGCTACCCGACGGTCGTGGTCGCCCGCGCCGACGGCACCGAGATCGACCGACACATCGGCTACACGAGCGAGGCCGAGTTCCTGGCCTGGCTCGAGGCCACCCGAGGGGACCTCGAGCCGGTCGACGAGCTGCTTCAGCGCGAGGACCTCGCAAAGGTCGAGCTCTCCAACATCGCGCTGCGCCTGGCCCGTGACGGCCGCGACGACGAGGCGAGGGCGCTCTTCGAGGACGCCGAAGACACCGCCGATCTGCGCATCGCTCGACTGCGCGTGGACCCGACGGACGAGGACGTCCTCTGGCTCGCACAGCACGCCTCGGATCGATTGTACGAGTGGGTCTGGTGGTCGGACATCGAGCTGACCGCGGAGACCGCCGAGGCTCTGAAGGACGCCGTGCGCGCATCCCTGGTCGACGCCGAAGGGGCCCACGCCGCCGAGCTGATCGACATCCTCGCCGACCACGTTCCGCCCGAGGCGCAGCCGGAGCTGTACGCCTCGGCCTCGGCCCACCTGTCCGGGGTCTTCACCGGCGATCCGGCGCTCGACCGGCCCTACGTCACCTTCCTGGCCTCGCTCTACCAGAAGGCCGGCCAGGCCGAGCGGTCCATGGAGCTCTTGCGCGACTTCGCGAGCGCCTACCCCCACGAGTTCACCTTCTTCTACGCCGGCGCCGGCATCTTGCTTCGCGAGGAGCGCTTCGACGAGGCCCTCGCCTGGTCCTCGGCCGCACGCGCCCTGGCCTATGGCGACCAGTCGCTGCGCGCTGCGAAGCGCGAGGCCGACATCCTGGTGGGCCTCGGCGAGATCGACACGGCGCTCGCTGTCATCGAGCGCGCCCTCGCCGACGCGGAGGATCCGGGCGATCTCGAGGTCCGCACGGACCGCTACATCCAGGCGCTCGAAGACCTCCGCGCCGAGATCACAGCCACTGAACCGTGACCTGCTCCCAGGCACCGGTGCGGATGACGTCGTGCGTGACGCTCATCGGCGGGCGGAGCGGGACGTAGCCCTTCGGGTAGAGCCGACCGGTGCGGGCGTCGCCGAGGTGGTCCGACGCGGCGGCACCCCAGGGGACCTCGCGGCGTGAGATGCGCTCGCCCTGGAGCGCGGGCTCGACCTCGCGCAGGACCGCGTCGCGGTGCGACAGGTCCTCGGCCGGGGTGTCCGGCTCGTAGCTGTACAGCAGCCGTCGGGCGCGGAGCTCCTCCGATGCGAAGACGAGCTGCCCGTCGACGAGCCGCATGCGCCGGCCGGTCAGGTGCCAGCTGCTCGACATGCCCACGGGCACGTCGTCCCAGCGCGTGGCCAGGAGCTCGCAGCCTCCGGGCCCCTCGACCACGCTGCCCTCGCCGAAGTTGGCGAGCTCGAAGGGCTCGCTGGTGCGCTGGCCGTCGACCAGGACGACCTGCCAGGTGCTCATCGCGTAGTCGTTGTCGTCGACCTTGCAGCCGATCAGCCGCTCGACGTCGCGGTCCTGGTCCAGCTGGGCCTCGAGCATGCGGGTCTCGCAGGTCGAGGGCAGGGCGGTCGACTGGTGGAAGCCCTCGGAGACCGTGGCCTTGCAGGCCTTGAGGCCGTCCGGGACCGGGCTGTTGGCGGGCCATGGCGTCAGCGCGTCGCTGGCGACGCCGGGCAGCTTCAGGCGGTCCCCCGCGTAGATCCAGTCCGGACTCCACAGCTCGTTGGCCTGGGCGATCGCGTCGATCCCCCCGGGCACGTTGTAGTAGCCGGCGATGGTCCACAGGGCGTCGCCCCAACCCACGGGGTACTCGGACATCGGCCCCTGGACGGCGCGCGCGGTCGGGTGAGCCGGGGGTAGGGGCTTCTGGGTGCAGGCGAAGAGCAACAAGAACATGGGACGGGTCTCCGAGTGGACCCTGACAACGCGCCGTGACGGTGGGTCCTTACGCCCTCAGGGTTCCTCGTGCAGCTTCTTCCACGCGTCCGTGTAGACGTCGTCGCGGCGACTGGTCCACGCCGGAAGCACCGGGTCGAGAGGCTCCTCCACCACCTCGGCCAGCCGGGCGTATTCGGGGCTCTCTCGCAGCCGCTTCTCGCTGGTGTAGACCGAGGCCACCTCCTTCTCCCAGCCCCGCTCGTCGAGAGCCCAGATGATCGCGCTCTTGGAGTCGGGCATCAGGATGACGCGCCGCTCCTCATCGATGTACGTCAGCTGATCGAGGGTCTTCGAGGGGGCGTCGCTGAAGGCGGTGCGGCCCTCTACGGAGGCGCCGGTCTCCATGAGCTTCCAGACGGGACCCCGCTGATCTCGGAGGGCCCGAACGAACTCAGCGTGGCCGACGATGCTGCGGTTCTCGTGCGCCTCGAGACCGGGCGAGCGCACGAGCAAGGGCACGTGGGTCAGGACGGAGTGGACCGAGTGGCCGTGGCCGTAGTTGCCCCAGTCCCACAGCTCGTCGCCGTGGTCTGAGGTGACGACCAGCGTCGTCCGCTCCCAACGCCCTCGTCCCTCCAGGCCCTCGATCAGCTCGCCGATGGCCTCGTCCGACGTGCACACCTCCTCGAGGTAGATCGCGCGGACGAAGTCCGTCTCGGGGTCCTCCGGCCGGCGCTCCCTCCAGCGCGCGGTGTCCGCCTCCGTCGTCGGCCCCTGCATGGCGGAGTCGGACGTGAAGCGGCCTGCGCATACCTCGGCGGGTGCATAGGGCGGCATCGGGTCCAGCAGGTGCACGACGGCGAAGTACGGCCCTTCGCCGCTGTCGACCCACTCGAGGAACTCGCCAACGGTCTCTTTCGAGGTCGGCACATCCCCGTCGAGCGGCTCGGCGGTGTAGCGGTCGAAGCCCTGGTCCAGGCCCAGCTCGGCGGACAGGATCGAGCTTCCCATCCACGCCGCGGTTCGGTACCCGCGGTCCTGGAAGGTCTCGGGCAAGGTCTCGTGCCAGCGGGACAGCACGCCGAAGCGCCCCGGCATCAGGACGTCGCGGACGGCGAGGTGCTCCCAGGGTTGGAGCCCGGTCAGCAGCGTGGCCATCGAGGGGAGCCGCCACGGCGCGGAGGCATAGGCTCGCCGGAAGACCACCGACTCCGACTCCAGGGCCCTCAGCGTCGGCGTCGCGTCCTGGGCCTTTCCGGCGTCCAGGGCATCGGCGCGGAGGCTGTCGACGACGACGATGAGAACATCCTCGGCGTCCGGGTCGGGCGTGCTCCTCGAGCAGGCCAAAGCGAGAAGCAGCACCCCGACAGGCTACCAGCGAAAGCCGAGCGCCCCCCGCGCGCCGACCGGGGCTGCCTCGACCACCGACGGCGGGCCGTAGCCATGCCACCAGAGCTGCAGCGTGAGCGAGGTGTGCTCGCCGGCGTACCAGCCGAAGTCGACCCATGGGCTGACCGCGACCGCCATCGTCGAGGGGCGCACCTCCAAGGTGCCCTCGCAGCTCTGCTCGTCGTCGATGGTGACGCAGCGGCGCGTCTGGATGGTGCTACCGACGTAGACCGGCACGTTCTGCACGGCGACCCCGACGCCGACGGTGGGCCCGCGCATCGGCTGGTAGTCGACTCCGGCGGTGGCCAGGCCCCAGGGCACAAGCGGCCTGGCGGACTCGGTATAGGTCTCCTCTTCGGTGGCCTCGGCGGCGTCGCTTCCGGCCTCGGTCCGGTCGTACTCCAGGACCTCGTGGACCTCGCGGACGAGGCCGTCCTGGCCCAGCGCGACCCAGCCGCCCATGCGCATGCCGATGCCGCTGGGCAGGCGCTCGCCGAAGCGCAGGCCGGTGCCGAGCCGCCAGGCGGTGTTCGTGACGAAGGCGTCGCGCGGCGCGATGGGCTGGGCGAGCTTCGGGGATGCGGCGAGGCCGAAGACCGAGAGCTCGAAGGTGTGCGTGACCTGCCACCGCAGCCTGGCTTCGGCCTGCAGGAGCGCCGGGGCGTTTCCGACATCGGAGTTCTTGTCCTGGAGCACGTAGGTCCCCCCGACGCCGGCCTCGAGCGCGGTCTCCCCCTCGGGCAGGAAGCCCCCGGCGATCGGGGGACCGCTCGGGGTCGGCTCGACGACCGTCCAGGTCGAGGTCTGCGTGATCTCCACCGTCTCGACGATGGAGTCCGGCCCCGCGTGTAGCGTCGTGGCGCATCCCACGGCGAACCACAGCATCCTGACCTCTGGCACCCTGCCTGAAGGATTCTACCGGTTGCGTCCGGGGGCGCGCCGGGTGAGGGGTCTTCCCCGCTTCGGCAGGAACTGAATGAGGGTTCACTCAATGGCTTACGAGATCCACAAGGTCGCCGTGCTCGGCGCCGGCGTCATGGGGCAGGGCATCGCCGCCCACCTCGCGAACGCCCGCATCGAATCGGTGCTCTACGACATCCACCTCGAGGCTGCCCAGGCGGGCCTCGACAACGCCGTCAAGCTCAAGCCCGCGGGCTCGAACACGTCCCTGTTCTTCAAGAAGAGCGACGCTGCGATGATCACCGCCGCGACCTACGACGAGGCAGGCGCCGCCTTGCTCGCGGACTGCGACCTGATCATCGAGGTCGTGGTCGAGCGCCTCGACATCAAGCACAAGGTCTTCAGCTGGGTCGCGGACCACCGCAAGGCCGGCAGCGTCGTGGCCTCGAACACCTCGGGCCTGTCGCTGGCCGACATGGCCGAGCCGATGCCGGAAGAGATGCGCCAGCACTTCCTGGTCATGCACTTCTTCAACCCCGTCCGGTACATGCGGCTCCTCGAGCTCGTGCAGGGCCCGGAGACGAAGCAGGAGGTCGTGGACGCGATCGCCACCTTCGGCGAGCGTGATCTCGGCAAGGGCATCGTCTTCTGCAAGGACACGCCGAACTTCATCGGCAACCGCATCGGCACCTACGGCATGTGCTCGGTCTTCCACCACATGCCGGCCTTCGGCCTGAACATCAGCCAGGTCGACAGCATCTTCGGCAAGGCCATGGGCCGGCCCAAGAGCGCCTGCTTCCGCACCGGTGACCTGGTCGGCATCGACACCCTCGCCCACGTCGTGAAGACGGTCTACGACTCCTGCCCGGACGACCCCGAGCGCGACAAGTTCGTCATCCCCGCGTGGATGGAAAAGATGGTCGACGAGGGCGCGCTGGGCGGCAAGACCGGCAAGGGCTTCTACTTCAAGACCCAGGTCGACGGGAAGAAGGCCATCCTGGCGCGCAACGTCGAGACCGGCGAGTACGAGGACCAGAAGAAGCCCCGCTTCGCCTCGGTCGGCGCGGCCCGCAAGGGCGGCACCAAGGCGCTCCTCGCGGGCGATGACGAGGCCGCTGGCATTGCCTGGGCCGTCACCGCCGACACCCTGCTCTACACCGCCGGCCGCATCCCCGAGATCGCCGACGACATCGTCAACATCGACCGCGCCATGCGCTGGGGCTACGGCTGGGACGCCGGCATCTTCGAGGGCTGGGACGCCATCGGCGTGGCCGACTCCGTGAAGCGCATGCAGGACGAGGGCCGGTCGGTCCCTGCCTGGGTCACGAACATGCTCGAGGCCGGACGGGCGAGCTTCTACGCCATCGAGGACGGCGTTCAGACCTACTGGGACGCGCTCGAGGGCGGCTCCAAGCCGGTCCCGCAGTCCGAGGGCTGGCTCATCCTCGACGACCTCAAGCGTCAGAAGGGCGCCGTGGCGAAGAACGCCTCGGCCGACCTGCTCGACCTCGGGGACGGCGTGCTCGGGCTCTCCTTCCACTCGAAGATGAACGCGCTCGATGCCGACATCTTCACCCTCTACGACCAGGCCCTCAACGAGCTCGACGAGGGCAAGTGGGAGGCGCTCGTCGTCGGCAATCAGGGCGGCCCCGCTTTCTGCGCCGGCGCCAACATCTTCATGCTCGTCATGCTCGCGATGCAGCAGCAGTGGGACGACATCGAAGCGATGGTCAAGGGCATGCAGGACACGCTGATCCGTGCCCAGTACAGCAAGCGCCCGGTCGTCACCGCTCCTCGGGGTCTGACCCTGGGCGGCGGCCTCGAGGTCGCGATGCAGTCCTCGGCCTGCCAGGCCGGCGGCGAGCTCTACGCGGGCCTCGTCGAGGTCGGCGTGGGCCTGATCCCCGCCGGCGGTGGCTGCAAGGAGGTCCTCGCACGGACCCTCGGCAACATCCCCGAGGGCACCGAGTACGACCCGAACCCCTTCGTCCAGCAGATCTTCAAGAACATCGGCCTGGCCAACGTCGCGACGAGCGCCGAGGAGTCTCGGGCGATGGGCTACCTGCGGGCCGAGGACCGGGTCACCATGGACCCGGACGCCCTGATCCAGGACGCGAAGAACCTGGCCTTGGGCCTGGTCAAGGCAGGCTGGAAGCCGGCTCGCAAGCGCCGCTTCATGCTGCCGGGCCCCTCCGGTCGCTCGGCCATCGAGCTCTTCCTCACCACGATGCACCAAGGCGGCTTCGCCACCGACCACGACATGGTCGTCAGCAAGCAGCTGGCACGCGTCCTGACGGGCGGTGACATCCCGACGAACACCTGGGTCGACGAGCAGCACGTGCTCGACCTCGAGCGCGAGGCCTTCCTGACCCTCTGCGGCGAGCAGGGCACCATCCTGCGCATCCAGCACTTCCTCCAGACGGGCAAGCCCCTTCGCAACTAGGACATCGTGCCGCGCAGCGGCGCGATGCTCCCAGCAACACCGGAGACATCCATGAGCACCAACCCAAGAGATGTCGTCGTCGTGTCCGCCGTGCGGACCGCCGTCGGCAAGGCCAAGAAGGGCTCCTTCAAGGACACCCGCCCGGACGACCTGCTGACCTTTGCCCTGAAGGGCGCGCTCGAGCGCGTGCCGGGCTTCGACGCCGCCGAGATCGATGACGTGGTCATCGGCACGGCCATGCCGGAGGGCGAGCAGGGCATGAACGTCGCGCGCATCTCCGCGCTGGCGGCGGGCATCCCCGCCAGCGTGCCCGCGATGACCATCAACCGCTTCTGCAGCTCGGGTCTCCAGGCCCTGGCGCAGGCGGCGGCGGGCATCGAGGCCGGCTGGTACGACGTGGCCCTGACCGGCGGCGTCGAGTCGATGAGCCAGGTGAAGATGGGCGGCGACCGGCCGACCCCGAACCCGGCCCTGATGGCGAGCAACCCCGAAATCTACACGGCGATGGGCATCACGTCCGAGAACGTCGCCAAGCAGTTCGAGGTCAGCCGCGCGGAGCAGGACGCCTTCGCGGTGACCTCGCACCAGAAGGCCGCTGTGGCCATCGAGTCCGGGCGCTTCGCCGACGAGATCGTGCCCGTCCAGACCCGCGTCTTCCGAGGCGGATCCTGGCAGGACGTGACCGTGGACACCGACGAGGGCGTGCGCCCCGACTCCTCGGTCGAGGGCCTCGCCCGGCTCCGCCCCGCCTTCGCGGTCAAGGGCACGACCCACGCCGGCAACTCCTCCCAGGTCTCCGACGGCGCCGCCGCGACGCTCATCATGAGCCGGGCCAAGGCCACCGAGGCGGGCCTGGAGTCCCTGGGCACGCTGAAGAGCTACGCCGTGGTCGGCGTGGACCCCTCGGTCATGGGCATCGGCCCGGCCAAGGCCATCCCCGCCGCGCTGGAGAAGGCGGGCTTGTCCGTCGATGACATCGATCTCTTCGAGATCAACGAGGCCTTCGCTTCCCAGGCCGTCTACTGCGTGCGTGAGCTGGGCATCGACGGCGACAAGGTCAACGTGAACGGCGGCGCCATCGCCCTGGGCCACCCGCTCGGCTGCACCGGCGCCAAGCTGACCGCGACGCTGCTCCACGAGATGAAGCGTCGGGGCGCGCGCTACGGCGTGGTCTCGATGTGCATCGGCGGCGGGATGGGCGCTGCGGCGGTGTTCGAGCGCGAGGCGTAGTCGATCTCGACGACCTGGATGGCTCCGGTGCTGCGGACGAGCGCGGCCCGGTCGCCGTCGGGGTGCACGAGGACCTCGGCCAGCTCGTTGGCCAGCGCAAAGGGCAGGATCTCGACCTCGCCCGCGCCTCGGTCGAGGACGACCCGGTCGCCCTGGACGCCGATCAACCAGCTGCCGTCCGGGGCCCAGCCCTGGTCGAGGCGGTGCGGATCCGGGGCGATGGTGAAGCTCGTCGTCGAGCCGTCACTGGCGACGCTCGCGAAGGAACCGTGGGCCTTCGGATCCTGGCGGATGAGGGCTCGGGAGCCGTCCCCGGACATCGCGATCAGCCAGGCGGGATCGGGCTGAGGTGCGCCGAGCACCGCCAGGACGTGGTTGGGGGCCTCGATGGCCTCGCCCTCGGGGTGGACCGCGACGCGCTTGGCGTAGTGACTCATGACGGTCTTCTCGGGATCGAAGCGCCAGAGCATCTGCTCGCCCAGCACGAAGGTGCCTGAGCGCGGCCCGGAGAGGGCGATGTCGGTGACCGGCTTGGTGGTCTCGGCGACGGTGACCCAGGCCATCGTCCCGGTGTGAAGAATGCGGAGCTCGGGGCGGGTGCTCTGCTCCAGGTAGGCCACGGACTCGGCGTGCCAGACGAGCTCCTCGCCGCGCGGCCCGGTGCCGCTGGTCTGGCTGTCGGTCAGGATCGTGCGGAACTTCGGGTCGCCCTCGGTGAAGTGGAAGTCGTAGAGGACCAGCTGGTTCGCCGACACCGCGAGGCGACGGCAGTCGGGTTGCCATCCCAGGGCCGTGGGTTGCTCGGCGAGCGCGTAGCGAACCGTCTCGTCGCCGTCGTGCAGGACCACCGCGTCGTCTTCGAGGACCGCCAGCTGGTCGCCGCACCAGGCTCCGGCCGCGAAGGAGGGTGTGAGGAGTCCGAGCCACATCATGGCTGTCTATGATGCCCCGCATGTTCTGGGTTCTGGGAAGCGCTCTCGCAGCGGACGTCGACGCCGCCATCGTCATTCAAGGGGACGCCGACGCCTTTGTTGCTGTTCAAGGCGGCGAGGAGCTGACTCCTGAGGAGTTCGCGACCGCGGTCGACGAGCGCGCCGTGGCCGTTGAGTATGCGCGGCGCCTGGAGTCCGCCCGGGGCTACCGGGCCGTGGGCTGGGGGATCGGCGGCCCGCTCCTCGGCGTAGGCACCATCGCCGTCGGCGTCGCTCAGTCGGAGGGGGATCCCGCTGCGATGCTGGCCGCGAGCGTCGCGCTCACGAGCGGGGTGATGTTCGTGGCCGCCGGCAACACCGCGTACCTGGCGCGCCGGCACGAGCTCGATCGACTCGAGCGCTGGTACTCGCTGGACCGGGCTGTGTCGCTTGCCGGGGCGTATCAACCAGCCCAGGGGCCGCCTTCGGTCCAGGTGGTCCACGTCGGAGCCGGGGTGCAGGCCTGGCGCGATGGCGAGCAGCTCACGACCGAGGAGTTCGCCGAGGCCGTCGGCGATCAGCGCGTACGGGTGC
>Ga0114933_10004532_pt1 | contig 12964 bp, 10 predicted proteins | sample 4SBtaG_FD_89691 | JGI IMG/M metagenome (GOLD analysis project Ga0114933, IMG submission 89691) | Deep subsurface microbial communities from Kolumbo volcano to uncover new lineages of life (NeLLi) - 4SBTROV12_W25 metaG | ecosystem: Environmental > Aquatic > Marine > Volcanic | place: Kolumbo...
ATATAAATCCTTACCATCGGAACGGCAAATATAAGTACAAAACCCGCTCCTATAAGGGTTTTTGAAGACTCATAGATTGCAGAAGTGAACTGATCAATGCGCATACGGTGCAAAACGACAGTCATAACAACAACGACTAGTAACATAGTAGCAGGCAAGTAAAGTGGAGTAGTGCTTGCAATTACTGGCGTCCCAAGAATCCCTTCCCATCTAAAGACAAAAGATCTTAGAGCTGCTCCAAAAGGTAGTTGGGGGAGCCTTGTCAAAACTAATAAAACAGCTACGAGAAGGTATGGCATCCACGCACGTACCGGTGACATCATTTTATCAGGCACTTCCAGGCGCATTTCTAATTTCCCTACCCAGTCAGTAGGCCAAGTTTTTCGATCCGGGAAATCCCATTGATCCTTAGGCATAAGAAATCCCTTGCGGGCTGCCATGGTGACAACCCCAAGCCCAATCAAACCACCAAGAAGTGACGGGAAAGCCGGCCCCAAAAAGACCCCAGTAATGTAATAAGGAACTGTAAATGCAACACCTCCAAAAAGAGCGAACGGCCAAACGGAAAGACCTTCCGTCCAAGACCGGTTTTCGCCAAAAAAACGGGTCATCATCATAATCATTAGTAACGGCATCACTGTGCCAACAATCGCATGAAGAAGAACTGCATGCGATGTAATAATCTGGAGATACTCGCTAAATTCAATACCTGCACTTGCAAGCTGAGCATTCACCTCCACACTTTCCAACCCCCCCCTCACACCTACCAGAACAGGCGTACCTACAGCTCCAAACGTGACTGGCGTACTTTGCACCATCATGCCTAACATCACTGCAGTAACAGCAGGAAACCCTAAAGCCACTAAAAGCGGAGCAGTGATTGCTGCTGGAGTCCCAAACCCAGAAGCACCTTCTATAAAACTTCCAAACAACCAAATTACTATAACCACCTGTATTCGACGATCTGGAGTAATCGAAGTAAATCCTGCTCTTATAGCGGCAATAGCACCTGATCGCTTTAGAATATTAAGCAGCAAAATCGCAGCAAAGATAATAAATATTATTTCGCCCGCGATAAAAAGTCCTTGGATACTAGCCGCAACTATCTGAGTTGGCGGCATCATCCATGCGAAACCACCTATCAGGACAGCTAGTACGTAAACCACTGGCATCGCCAAACGAGCTGGCAAACGAAACCCTACAAGGAGAACGGCAGCAACGAAAATTGGTAAAATAGCTAATAAAGCTTGAAGCCAAAGGGGCATTATCTGTACCTATTTATTTTATTTTTGATATTAGAGTGAGTCTGGACAATAGCATATCCAGACAGCTATCTGCTCGCGATAATTGAATAGATTGTCTATCCTCAACTACTAGCGGAGCTTAGTACTATCTCACAACCTAATAAGCATCAGTGTTTAATTAAAGAGAGACTAAATGATTTCTAATGGAACTAACGTAGTGGTCGTAGGGGGTGGAAATGCAGCACTGTGTGCGGCTTTAGCAGCAGAAGAAAATGGTGCTGGTAGCGTCAAGGTGCTTGAACGTGCGCCAGAAGATGAAAGCGGTGGCAATAGCCGTTTTACGGCTGGTGCAATACGCTTTGCATATTCTGGGCTTGATGATCTGGTAAGTCTTATGCCAGATCTTTCTGAAAATGATATTGCCACAACAGATTTTGGCACTTACACCGAAGACAAATTTTTTGACGATATGTACGAGGTCACACAATATCGATGTGACCCAGACCTGGTTGAATGCCTTGTACGGCAATCTAAAGAAACGATGCTATGGATGCGTGACAAAGGTGTTCGCTTCATTCCTATATATGGCCGCCAGGCATTCAAGATTGACGGTAAATTCAAATTCTGGGGTGGACTAACTGTAGAGTCCGTCGGAGGTGGGCCAGGTCTAGTCGATAGTCTTACCCAATCATGCAAAAAAAGAGGCATTGAAATCCAATATGACACGCGAGTTGTTGATTTAATGTTCGATGGCAAAAATGTCAATGGTGTAGTAGTTCGCAGAGGAGGCGAACGTCCCGAAAATATGCCAGCAGATGCTGTGGTTCTAGCCTCTGGTGGATTTGAAGCTGATCCAGAATGGCGAACACGTTATCTTGGGCCGGGCTGGGAAATAGCAAAAGTTAGAGGTACACGTTTCAATACAGGCGATGGTATAAAAATGGCGCTAGCCCTAGGTGCTGCACCCTATGGGAACTGGTCTGGATGTCACGCCGTGGGTTGGGATAGAAATGCTCCCGAATTCGGTGATCTTGCAGTAGGAGATCAATTTCAAAAACATTCCTACCCTTTCTCAATCATGGTAAATGCTGACGGTAAACGTTTTGTCGATGAGGGTGCTGATTTCAGAAACTACACCTATGCTAAATATGGTGCGGAAATCATGAAGCAACCTGGGCAGTCTGTTTGGCAAATCTTTGATGCTAAAACAGCGCATTTATTACGTGACGAGTACCATATACGCCAAATAACCAAGGCAAAATCAACTACACTAGAAGGTCTAGTGGAGCAATTAGACGATGTCGATACAGAGTCCTGTCTAACAGAAATTAATGCATTTAATGCGGCTGTTAAGAAAGATGTACCTTTCAATCCTAATGTAAAGGATGCACGTTGTACCGAAGGGTTACTAATAAACAAAACTAACTGGGCCAATACAATAGATGAACCTCCATTCGAAGCTTATGCGGTGACATGCGGTATAACTTTCACGTTTGGGGGATTAAGGGGTAATACTGAAGCGCAAGTTCTAGATACAGACCTGAGGCCTATGCCTGGCCTATATGCAGCGGGAGAACTAGTTGGTGGAATTTTTTATAACAATTACCCGGGTGGTACTGGATTAATGTCTGGCTCTGTATTCGGAAAAATTGCGGGTACATCAGCTGCGCGAGGAAATACTTGAAAAAACTTGGACGAAGAAAATTTTTAGCTTCTGCTTCTGCAGGGCTAGGAGTTCTAGGCCTGGGATTGGCCAAGGGAGAGATCCCTAACTTCTCTGGTCAAGTGGTGGAACTTATGATTCCTTTTAAAGAGGGTGGTGGCTCTGACACTTGGGGTCGGTTCAATGCTACTTTTTTCTCCCGCTACCTTCCAGGACAACCCACAGTTATTGTCAGAAATGTCCCTGGCGGAAACTCAATTGCTGGTAGCAATCGTTTTGCTGCTCGAGCTCGTCCAAATGGACTCTCGGTACTTGGAACATCCGCTTCCACACAATTTCCATACCTTCTTCAGGATCCCCGGGTGAATTATGAATACCGTGACTGGCAAGTACTCATGGCCTCTGGTGCCGGTGGTGTGGCCTATGTCTCTTCTAACCTTGGAGTAGCCAATATAGCCGAATTAGGCTCAGTCATAGACAAAGAATTACTATATGGAAGTCAGGGCCCCACTTCACTAGATCTTGTCCCAGTTTTAGGGTTTAAATTGCTAGGACTAAATGTGAGACCCATATTCGGAATGAGTGGGCGTGGAGCTGGAAGGCTTGCCTTTGAACGCGGAGAAGTCAACATAGATTATCAAACTACTACTGCCTATTTACGTAATGTCGTCCCGCTTATAGACCAAGGTAATGCTGTGCCACTTTTCTCTTGGGGTGCACTAAACGACTCAGGTGAACTGATCCGTGATCCGACCTTCCCTAATCTACCGCACTTTGCCGAAGCCTATGAAATACTACATGGAGAAAAACCAAGCGGACTAGGTTGGGAAAGTTGGTTTGCATTCTTTACTGCTGGTTTCCCTGCAATGAAACTTCTGGTGGCGCCCAAAGAAACGCCGGTCGAGATCGTAAGTGCTTATCAAGACGCTGTGATTGCCATGAAAAGAGATCCAGAGTACATCGCAAGAAAACCAGCAGCTCTGGGAACCTATGAACAAGTAACCGGTCCAGCTGCTCAAAAGCTATATGAATTGGCAACAGACGTCCCTCAGCAAGCAAGAAACTGGATTAGGCAATGGCTAAGGGATGAATTCCAAGTCAACATTGAGGTTTAATATTGGTTGAAGCTCTGCTATCCGCCCTAGCGAACCTAGCGACACTCCAACATATTCTCCACTTGGTGCTTGGAGTTATGTTAGGACTTGCCATAGGCGCTTTCCCAGGTTTAGGTGGAATTGCGGGCCTCTCAATTATGGTGCCATTTCTATATGGGATGGATACTGTATCGGCACTTGCAACTCTAGTTGGACTAGTTGCCGTCATACCTACTTCAGACACCTTTACATCAATTTTAATGGGAATTCCTGGTTCAAGTGCAAGTCAAGCTACGGTTTTAGATGGGTTTCCTTTGGCACAGAAAGGAGAGGCATCTAGAGCCTTATCTGCTGCATTCTCTGCCTCGCTGATGGGAGGTATTGTAGGCGCCATTATTCTTACTCTTTTTGTTCAAGTAGCTAGACCGTTGATACTAACTTTTGGTTCCGCTGAACTCTTCATGCTTGCTCTGTTAGGACTGTCAATGGTTGGAGTTCTATCAGGCGCAAGTCTTGTTAAAGGAATTTCTGCCTGTGGACTTGGGTTAATACTCGGCTCCATTGGTGGTGCGCCTGCCACAGGTGAGTTCCGAATGACTTTTGGAATAGACTATTTTTACGATGGACTACCCTTAATAATCGTAGGTATTGGCCTTTTTGCTTTTCCTGAGATCACTGAACTCTTAAGGAAAAATCGCCCTATTGCTGCTGGTGGACTGCTTGCAGGAAAGTGGTTTGACGGCGTACGTGATGTTTTTAAAAATTGGTTTCTTTGTCTACGCTGTGCAGGAATCGGCACTTTAATTGGCGCCATACCTGGTCTCGGAGGTTCGGTTGTAGATTGGATAGCATATGGACATGTTGTTCAAACAGCTAAAGATAAAAGTCAATTTGGAAAAGGTGACATACGTGGAGTCTTAGCTCCTGAATCAGCAAACAATGCCAAGGAAGGTGGCGGATTAGTACCAACACTTTTATTTGGTATCCCAGGATCAGGTGCAATGGCTGTGTTTCTTGGTGGCATGGTATTACTTGGCATTGAAGCTGGCCCAGCAATGGTTTCAACCAATCTAGATCTAACATATACGATTATCTGGTCTTTAGCATTAGCAAACGTTATAGGCGCTGGCAGTTGCATATTTTTAGCACGTCCCATCTCACGGCTAACTGCAATACCTTTTAATTTGCTCGCTCCTTTTATGATTATGGTAGTCAGTTTTGCAGCCTTTCAAGCTACACGACAATTTATGGACCTTATTGCGCTTTTAGGGATTGGAATGTTGGGCATAGCCTTAAAAAGGTTTGGTTGGTCTAGGCCAGCATTTCTTATTGGGTTTGTACTTGCCCCACAAGCCGAGGGATATTTGAATTTGGCAGTACAGTTTTATAGCTGGAATATGTTTACAAGACCAGGTGTACTAATTATTTTAGGTATTACTGTAGCTTCTGTTTGGTTTAGCTCTCGTGGTCGCGGTCGAAATACTGAAAAAACAATCCTCCCAGTCGAAGGGTCGTCGGGTACTACACAATCATCTGACAGGACTCCTCAGATGCTGTTTTTAATTGGATCAATTACAACACTATCGTATGCAATCTGGAGTAGCCAACAGTTATCTCCTCTCGGCAGTATGTTTCCTTTCTGGGTCGCCCTAGGAACAATGGGTCTCTGTCTATACCAGTTGCTGAGTTTAAAATTTGGGTCGATAGATAACCCTGTTAATTTTGACCTAGAAAATCACACATCGGATCCAACCCGGGGCAGCATAATAAGGAATGCTGGCTGGTTTACTGTTCTTGTCGCCATAACTGGATTAGTAGGTTTTCAGTTTGGAGTATTATTCTTTTTTATTATTTTCCTTAAACTAAAAGCAAATCAAAATTGGCGAATAACTATAGCACTGTCAATAATAGCACTAGCAATAATTACCTCTCTAGCTAATTTTCTGATCGTTGAATTACCCACTGGGTTGTTATCACAATATATAAACCTGCCATGGTTTCTAGGATAAAGGTAATGAGTCAACGAGAAATTGCTTGTCTTTTTATGCGTGGTGGCACGTCTCGAGGACCGTTCTTTAATAGTAATGATCTTCCAACTGACTTAGATATTAGAAATAAAGTATTGCTTGCAGCCATGGGCTCACCAGACACAAGGCAGATCGATGGTTTAGGCGGTGCAGATATGTTAACTAGCAAAATCGCTATCATCAGCAAGTCAGAACGTAAGGGTATAGACGTTGACTATCTATTTGCCCAGGCATGGCTAGATAAACCCATTATAGATACAGCCCCTTCATGCGGAAATATGCTTGCTGCAGTTGGCCCCTACGCCATCGAACGTAGAATTGTAAAAACAACTGGCAATCAGACCTGTGTAAATATTTATAACGTTAACACTGGAAGTCAGATTGAAGCCGTAATTAAAACTCCAAATAATCGAATTACATATGAGGGAACTCAAAAAATTGATGGTGTACCAGGCACTGCGGCACCTATTCTTCTTAACTTTTCTAACATAGTGGGATCAAAATGTGGCTCTCTCTTCCCAACAGGTGATACTACTAATGAGATACAAGGCATACGAGTGAGTTGTATAGATGTGGCCATGCCTATGGTGATCATGCGTGCTGCTGATCTAGGAGTAACTGGGTACGAAAGTAACTCTATTGTGAGCAATACAACGCTAATGCAACGCATAGAAAAAATCAGGCTTGAAGCAGGACATAAAATGGGTCTAGGTGATGTAGCAGAAATGGTTGTTCCTAAAGTAGGAATCATTGCAAAAGCACGTCATGGCGGATCGATCTACTCCTGCTATCTTACCCCACATCATGTGCATGCTGCCCATGCTGTAACAGGTGCAATATGTGTTGCCAGTTGTGCCACAATCAAAGGAACTATTGCGGAATCAATATCTAAAAAAACTAATGGCTCTTCTGAAACTGTTCATATCGAGCATCCATCTGGCGTTATTGATATAGAACTAAAAACTTCGAATAGCGGACCTAACACTCAGGTGTTTAGTGCAGGAGTAATTCGCACAGCCCGAAAAATTATGGAGGGACAGGTCTTTGTGCCTGAGAGGCTTTGGCCTAAATAGCATCATTAAAGCAAACCTTTCACGCTTAGTTATACAGTTCGTTATGAGCCTTCTACTACTATTCACTCTGAAAGAGAACAGTTAAAAGGCTTAAGCTCATTTCCTGGCACTGCAATCCACAGCGCCTCCATAATGATTGGTTCAACAAAGTTCAGTGGGTCTGTAATTCTTGCTACCCAAGCTAATTGAGTTCCATCAGAACTAACAGTAAACCTCTCTTCAATAACTGAATTTTCGCTCTGTGGAGTCCCAAGATCATCAATAAAACCCCAACCTATCTGGGTTGTACTAATCCTCAATGAATTGCCTTCCCAACGACCAATTGAATGACCCATTCGAGGATGTGCGCGCCAATTATTATTCTCTATTTCTGTCATCTGAATGTGTCGCACCCCATCCCACTCCTCGAGCAAGAGAATAAGATTATCCCCTTGCGCAAGAAACTGAATTGGATATGGGTTATCCATTGCTGTTGGTATCCCAGGTGGTATACAACGTAAAGCAGGGTCTTGAGATGGATCGTAGGCATTAACGGCTTCCTGAGCTACCTCAGTAAGTGGATATTGCGTACCTCCATATCCAGTCCTTGGGCGATTATCTGTGGGAACCCAAACTTTGAGTAAAGCCACCTGAGGATCAAGATTGGCACTAAGATCTCTTGGCGTAGCTCTTTCTGTACCATAACGACGAGCAATATCTGCATTTAAGGCTAGCTCTTCTCCACCTGCCAATATTATTGCCCCAGCAAAAATCGCTTTTGAGCCTTGCCTACCCATGCGCCCATAGACACTAACTTCATCACCCTCACTAACCATATTGCGGGTTACACCAATGCGCTCAACGGTATTTACAGAGCCAAACTCAACTTCCCAGGTTTCTTCCTGCCCGTTTTCGTTGTTTACCCTAAGCACAAAACGAACATGAGGATTACGCCAAAAAACTGAAATTATCTCACCCTTAATTTCCCCAAAAACATCTCTCTCATAGATGCCAGTAGCCGCATGATGAGCATTTGCATTAATAATAAAAAATAATAAGATTAGACAAGAATAAAAACGAATCATGTCACTCCCTTGCTCTTTACGAGCATGTTTTCCAGGCCATTAAACTTTTTAGTTGATAAGCTAGATCTGTTAGTAAAACTGTTTTTTATACGATCTTGTCTCAAAAAATCGATTGTCTCAAGCCTCTAGTTTCATAGCTTATGTTATTCTGGCTACACAGTAATAATACGAAAAAAAATATAGCTAAGTCTGCCTACTATAAAAAATAAAAAAGGGAATAAGGATGCGACATAGAAGAGAGTTTCTAAAGGCTATGGTCAACACGACTGCAGGTGCATATCTTTTTAGTCATGGGCTTAGCGTTAATGCTCAAGGTAGACGAAAAAGGATTGTTGTTGGCAATAACGAGATACGAACAGTTGATATCCATGCTCACTGCGTTTTTCGGGAAGTGGCTGATCTAATATCGGGCACTAGCATGAACCGCGGATTTCCTGACTGGTATCTTTTAAGTCCAGAGCGGCTTGGTCCTATGGACGAACGCGGCATAGATGTTGCTGCGCTTAGTGTTAACAACTTCTGGTGGTATGAAGCAGATACAGATCTAGCTCAAGAAATCGTGACAATACATGATGAAGGACTCGCTGAGTTCTGTCAGTCACATCCTGATAGATTCGTTTTTTTAACTTCCCCTGCGCTCCAATTTCCTGAGCTTGCTGCAGAGCAACTTGAATATGCAGTTACTGAGCTAGGTGCCCGCGGTGCATCTATTGGAGGGACCGTACTGGGTGAAACAAATTCCAGATCAAAATATGATCCATTTTGGGCAAAAGCTGTCGAATTAGAGGTGCCTATATTTATGCATCCCACCGATTCTGTATATTTGTTAAGACAGGGTGGATTACCTGCCCGAGCTGGACAGGGAAATATCATTGGCAATCCTCTCGAAACAACTTTCTTTCTCAGTAACTTGATTTTTGATGGCACACTAGATCGCTTCCCATCCTTAAAAGTATGTGCTGCTCATGGGGGTGGCTATTTACCATCATATTTAGGTAGAACAGAAGTTGCATGTGCAAGAGATAATGCTAATTGTGTCAATACGAGACAGCCTAGTGATTATGTACGTGATCAAATTCTTGTTGATTCTATGGTGTTCTCAGCGGAAGGTTTAAGACACTTAGTTGCTGAAATGGGTGCTAGCCAAATTGTCTATGGCTCAGACCAACCATTTGCATGGCCTGACACTATGGATCTTATAGTTGAAGCAGATTTTCTAAGCAATGATCAAAAAGTAGCGATTTTAGGTGGGAATCTACATAAGTTACTGCGTATTGACCCATAAGAATTTAAGCATGTTTAAGCACCTAATCTAACTATCTAGTTTGTCTAGAGAGGAAGATCACATCTATAGAAAATGAGATGCTTAAAAACATAAGTCCTGCTAGGGCAATCATACTACTTAAAGGCTGCACAAAAACTGGTGATATACATACAATCAAGGCTATAGCCTGAAAAACAAACGCTGTCTGACGCCTACGTCTTGGGGGTAATGGCTGATTTAAGAATGGGAAAAACCGGCTAGAGATAATAAAAATATAGCGCATAAGTCCTGCTAGAAAGACCCATATGCCTGCCTTTTCATAATGCCAAACTAGACTAGAGAGAACCAACAATAGCAACGCATCAATCTCCATATCAAAACGCGCTCCAAAACTACTATCTGTATAGGAACGTCTAGCAATCCAACCATCAACACCATCTAGTATAAGTATGACAGAGCAGGTTATTACGACTAACCAGGGAACCCAATGATCAGCAATCAAACCAAACAAAAGAGCGATCAAACTACCGCGTAACATAGTAATTTGGTTAGCTAGACCAAAGGTCTTTGCAGGCAAATACCTTATAGTCAGGATCAGAACCAGCAAGCTTCCCACAATCAATGCGAAACTCACTTTCCATAAGAACAGTTCGCTAAGATTTAAAATTTTTTGACAAAAAAATGCAATCGCTCCAATAACAAAAAAAACTAATACATTTGTTAGCAAAAGACTCTTGAGCAATCCAATAGGAACCCCGAAGTTTGAAAGAGCGTTAAACATACTAAACGCTTGCATGTTTCCAAACCTCTTGCAAGTATTGTGTAACTTTTTACAAAATAATCGGATTGCTTATGTCAGGGAAAAGCGCTCAAGCTTTCTGGATTACTGGTCCAGAATCAAGTGAAATTCGAGCTGAAACTATAGCTGATCCACTGGATGGAGAGATTGCAATTCAAACCCTCTATAGCGCTATTAGCCGTGGTACAGAGTCATTGGTATACAAGGGTACTATTCCACCTAGTGAATTTGATCGAATGCGTGCACCATTTCAAGAAGGTGATTTCCCTACACCAGTAAAATATGGATACATTAATGTTGGGGTCATTGACCAAGGACCATCAAAACTTTTAGGACGTTCAGTTTTCTGCATGTACCCTCACCAAACTTATTATGTAGTTCCTGAAAAATCTGTCTATCTTTTACCTGACGATGTCCCGCCAGATCGAGCAGTTCTAGCGGCAAACCTTGAAGCAGTAGTTAATGGTCTATGGGATGCGACACCCAGAGTTGGAGATAGGGTCACTATTGTGGGTGCTGGAGTATTAGGTCTTTTGTTTGCATGGCTAACAACACGTTTTCCTGGATGCAATGTTGAAATAGTCGATACAAACCCTGAAAAGAAAAATTTAGCAGATAAGATTGGTGTTTCCTTTAAATCCCCTAGTCAGATTAAACCTGAGTCCGATCTAGTTATACACACAAGCGGAACATCTGAGGGTTTATCTACCTCACTTGCCTGTGCAAATTTCGAAGCCAAAATACTAGAAATGAGTTGGTTTGGAAATCAACAAGTATCTTTACCACTTGGTGAGGCCTTCCATTCACAAAGATTAACCTTGCAATCTTCTCAGGTATCTTCGATCTCAACCTTTCAACGAGGGCGCTGGTCCCCAGAAAGAAGAATGGAACTTATATTACGTCTGCTAAGCGAACCCGACTTAGATATGCTAATAACAGGAGAAAGCAAATTCAAAGAACTGCCCTCTGTAATGAAAAAGCTCTCTAGAGAAGCAGGTAACACTCTCTGTCATCGCATTAAATATTCTAATTAAATTACTGATAATAAAGAGGAAGTAAATGTATATTGTTAGTGTTAGAGATCATTTTATGATCGCTCATAGTTTCAAGGGAAAAGTTTTTGGGCCTGCTCAAAAACTACATGGTGCAACATATGTAGTTGATGTTGAGTTTCGTCGTTTGCAACTCGATGAAGATGGAGTGATCGTAGATATTGGACTTGCTAGCGAAACATTAAAATCAATCTTAAAAGAGCTCAACTATAAAAATCTTGATGAAAGTGATGAGTTTTCTGAAAAAAATACTACGACAGAGTTTTTAGCACATACTATCTTTCAAAGAATGGAAGCAAAAGTGCATGAAGGTTTACTAGGCACTTTAGCCCTTTCATTAGACTCCATGCGAGTTACTTTGCATGAGTCTCATGTGGCATGGGCAGCTTATGAAGGTCCAATTGATAAAGGTATGAAGGAGTGACACCTGGTCTTGAGCTTGATTTCATAGTGCCAGGAAATCCACAAATAAAAACTGGGGGGTATATTTATGATCATCGCATAATAGAAGGATTAACTAGGCTAGGGTGGCAAGTAAAAGTACACTCTTTCGATCCAAGCTTCCCTTTCCCTACTAAAAAAGCTCTAAAAAGCGCGCGTGAAATACTCCATAAAATCAGCCCTGGAAACCTAGTAATCATAGATGGGCTTGCTCTTGGTGGAATGCCGAACCTTATAGAAGAACAGAAAGAGCGTTTACGCATAATGGCGCTTGTGCACCATCCTCTTGCACTTGAAACAGGTCTTAGTAATCAAGAGCGTAAAGTACTGCATCAGTCAGAGAAGCACTGTCTAAGCATGATCAAAAAAATATTTGTAACTAGCCAGTGGACAAAAAAACAAATTCTTAAGTTTGGTAAGTCAAATAACAAAATTCACGTGGTAGTTCCGGGAACTGATAGGGCTGATTTAGCACATGGGTCTAATGGTGATTTAGTAAATATGCTTTGTGTAGCTACCTTAACCCCAAGAAAAGGGCACTTGATTTTATTTAATGCCTTAGAAAAACTTCCAAAAAATTCCTGGCATCTCTATTGCGTTGGAAGCCTTGAAAGAGATTCAAAGACAGTAAAAAAATTACGTAGTCAGCTTGAAAGATTAAAGTTAACAGAGCATATAACGTTAGTTGGAGAGGTTAATCTTAAGGAACTTTCTGCATACTACGATAATACTGATCTATTCGTATTAGCTTCCCATTTAGAAGGTTATGGAATGGTAATTTCTGAGGCAATAGCTAGGGGACTGCCTGTCATTTGCACCTCTGCAGGTGCTGTTTCAGAAACGATTGCGGCAGATGCTGCATTGCTTGTTCCAGAGGGAGATAGCATTAAATTATCTAATGCACTATTAGAAGCAATAAATGATCGGAATGTACTAATAAAACTAGCCAATAAATCACGTGCAGTAAGAAATAAGCTTCCAACCTGGAATGAAAGTTGCAATAAGTTTTCTAAAATTCTAAGAGAAATAAATTGACAGCTTTCTCTAAAAATTGGCTTGAATTACGCGAACCTTTAGATAGGAAGTCTCGCTCCAATGAACTTATTAAGACACTTAGTCTAGTGCTTCCTGATAGACCCATTCACGTCATAGACCTAGGCACAGGGACCGGCTCTAATCTTCGATACTTATGCAAAGAGCTTAAAGGAAATCAGATATGGCAGTTAATTGATAACGATGAGAA
>Ga0114933_10004533_pt1 | contig 12964 bp, 14 predicted proteins | sample 4SBtaG_FD_89691 | JGI IMG/M metagenome (GOLD analysis project Ga0114933, IMG submission 89691) | Deep subsurface microbial communities from Kolumbo volcano to uncover new lineages of life (NeLLi) - 4SBTROV12_W25 metaG | ecosystem: Environmental > Aquatic > Marine > Volcanic | place: Kolumbo...
ATCAGGTACATTTTTTCTTTTATTGATTAAACGACCCATTACAAAAAATAAATCAGACAATCGATTTAGATATTTTATACAGTTAGAGTTTATTTCATCTTTTTCGCTTAACAATACAGTTTGGGTTTCTGCACGTCTTACAACAGTTCTAACATAATGGAGTTGGGCTGCCGATGCATCTCCTCCGGGTAAAATGAAGTTAGTTAATTGGGGTAATTCTGTTTCAAATTTGTCAATATGTAATTCTAAATTTTTAATCATTTCTAATGAAACTCTATTTTTGGCATCATTAAGATTAGGGTTTGAAAGATCAGCACCTACTACAAACAAATCATTTTGAATCTGAGTTAAAACAGATTCCACATCTTCATCCAAAGAATGAGTTAATACAATTCCTAGTGCCGCATTTGCTTCATCTACAGTACCATATGAGATAATTCTGGGATGAGATTTGTCAATTCTATAATTTCCCTGCAATCCAGTACTGCCATCATCGCCAGTTTTTGTGTATATTTTCAATATTTTTTATATTTTGAAATAAGTAATATGTGATTCGTAATGTCACAATATTATGATTAAAGATATTTTCTTAGCTGCTGCAAATTTGAAAAAAATTCAACGACAAGGGTGGATTGATAAATTATCAATAAATAATCCAGAATCAGTTGCGGATCATTCGTATTCTATGGCAATAATGGGGATGATTATATCAGATATAGAAAATCACAATTCAGAAAAAATTCTAAAGATGATTCTATTACATGATTTGGCAGAATCAGAAATAGGTGATTATACTCCAGGTGAAATAGCCATAGAAAAAAAGAATGAACTAGAAAATAAGGCATTTTTAAAAATTATCAAGGCTTTACCAGATACTGTAAAAACACAGTATGAAACACTGTGGGATGATTATCAGAAAAATGAATCATCTGAAGCCAAAATTGTACATCAACTTGATAGATTAGAGATGGCCCTTCAAGCCAAAATATACCAAAATGATGGCCACCCTAAAGAGAAATTAAAAACATTTTTTGAAACAGCAGAAAATGAAATTACTCATACTAAACTAAAAGAATTATTTAGAAACATTGTGGATGAATAATATACATGGATGACAATGAAAAAGACCAATTAATTGATGTACAAAAGCAAGTGATTGGGATCCTGTTTGAAGTAATCAAAAGACTACAAGCAAACAATGACTTGGATGAGGAATATTATCAAATATTATCAAATGGAATTAAAAATGAAAATCGTATTTCTGAAATTCAAAATGAAAGGGCAGAAAATGCAAAAATCGTGGGCAGATTATTAGAGAAACTAGAAACCTAATTTCCACAACTACAATCATCATCAGAGATAATTCTCAGATGGGCAGTTTGCATGTATTTATCCTGAACATAGTTGGCTAAATTTACAATTCTAACTCGAGGTTCTTTTGTAGTCCAATTACCCTCATTTTCAAACCAAAATTCTATTTCATCAAGATCATATCTTTCATTTTGTTCAACTAGATTTTTGAAAATTAACTTTATCTCATCAACTTCAGATTCTGTAAGTTTAGATTTATCCTCAACCATAGTAGTAATTTCATTTAATTTGATAATTACAGGATTAGTCAAAGGCATATTTTTGCTAACTATAATATTCTATAACAATCTTTAGAGCAAAAATTGTTATAACAATTACATTTCATGTGAATCATGCAATATTTTCAGGCTCTAAAATTAGGTCAAAAACGAGTTGCAAAAGCCAGAGAATATCTCAATACACTCACTAATGGAAAGGCAATGCCTGCATTAGCCCTTGCAGACACTAAATCAAGTAATTGGGCCCCTGTAGGAGAGGAAAACTTGTATGCCTTTGTAGATGAATCCGCAGGTTTTGTATTGACTGACAATAGTGGATATATTCTTGCACTAGTAGACAAAACAGGTTCGTCTAAAACTATAGTTCAAGGAGTTACCAAACAACAAAAAGAGATACTAGAAATATCATTTCAAAAGGACAATATTCCAAAATTTGAAGGTAAAGTAATCTTACCTGTTTAGTATCAAGAAAAAAACGTAAGCTTTAGTTATGATATAATATTGATAAATAAAATGAGCAAATTTTCTCAAGAAATCGAAGTCGGAGGACACTTAATTGACTCTTCAATTTTGACCAAGATCTTTGATAAAATCATGGACCTGCATGGTGAATTCCAAGTTGAAGAAATCAACATCGGTAAAAAGAAAAGAGATGAATCATTTGCCAGATTATCAGTTACTGGAAAAAATCAAAAACATCTAGATGAGATTTTAGAGACAGTTTATCGATTAGGAGCAGTATCCAAAATCCAGCAACAAATAACACTAAAAAAAGCACCAAAAAACTATGTTATGCCAGATAATTTTTACAGTACAACTAACAACCACACCAATGTATTTCATAAAGGAAAATGGATTCCAGTAGAAAACATGATGATGGACAAATGTATTGTCGTTAAAGGAAACAGAGCATTCTGTGTTCCAGTTAGAGATGTCAAAAAAAATGATCAAATTATTGTAGGAGAAAAAGGAATCAAAATTACACCTCCTGAAAGACCAAGGGAAGGAGTAAATGTATTTGAATTTATGGGAAGTTCAAGCTCTAGTGAGAGACCAACTCAACATATTGCCAAAAAAGTTGCAGATGATATTTACAATACCAAAAAGAAGGGTGGGAAAATTGTCATAGTAGGGGGACCTGCAATTGTACATACAGGGGCAGATGATTCAGTATCAGAATTAATTAGATCAGGATACATTGATGGAGTATTAGCAGGAAATGCATTGGCAGTTCATGATATAGAGTATGCCACACTAGGAACATCATTAGGAATGAATGTTCATGATGCCACACTAGCATATCATGGTCATAGAAATCATATGGATACCATCAATGCTGTATTCAAAGCAGGTTCCATAGCAAATATGGTTAAAACAAAAAAACTAACCAAAGGAATTATGTACGAATGTGTAAAGAACAAAGTTCCATTTGTTTTGGCAGGTTCAATAAGAGATGATGGTCCATTACCAGATGTAATTACTGATGTTGCCCAAGCCCAAAGAGAGTACAAAAAAGTACTAAAAGATGCAAGTATGGTAATTATGATTTCTACAATGTTGCATTCTATAGCAACTGGGAACATGTTACCTGCCAATGTCAAAGTAATTGTTGTAGATATTAGTCAACCAACAGTTACCAAACTAATGGATAGAGGAACATGGCAAGCACTAGGAATAGTATCTGATGTTGGGGCATTTTTGCCAATGGTTGCACAACAAATTAGAAAAAAGAAATAATCACGGCATCAATCTGGGGTGAAGTAATTGCAATCCATCTGAGTTTAGATCAATTGGATGAATTTGTTCACTATGTTTTATTCCACGCATTTTTGTTACTTGAATAGTTCTCTCCATGGTATCTTCAATTCTTGTATGACGAAGTTGAATAATGCCTGATGTGACAAACCACTCTAATGGAATCTCATCATTTTCAGAATACTCAGATAGAAGAATACTGGTTACACCAAAATTTTCTAGAGCCTGAACCATTCCCTGTAATCCTTGTCTCATGTAGAACTTGTCTGAATACTGCATGGCCAATATAGTTACAGAATCAATTACAACACGTTTTGCTTCAATTCGTTTAATGCTACTTAGTAACAATTTAGTCAAATGCTCAAATGGCAATTGTTCTCCTCTGTATAATGAATCATCTTTTCCAATTAATTCATCTTGAATTTTAAATGGTCTAGCATCAATCATCAATATTTTATCTTGTGAAATTAAATCATCAAAGTCCCAACCATAAGATTTACAGTCATTTTTTACTTCTTCAATATTTTGAGACATTGTAACATAGATGCCAGGTTCGTCAAAATCTTTAGCACCAGAATGAAGATATTGTAAACCTAAAGTAGTCTTTCCACTTCCAGGAGGACCTGAAACAGTAACAGATCTGCCTGGTTTTAACCCTCCTGAGATTACAGAATCCAAACCAGGAATTCCTGTTTTTACTTTAGAATATGTAGAGTCCATGTCTATAGAAAAACTAAGATGAATTTTGTATATAAAGACGGAGACGAATTTGATTCTAACAAATATTTTAGTATGAAATTATCAAAGGTGAATATTCTTTGAACTAGTCCATAAAGACTCGAATAATAATTTCATTGAATAAACCATAGATTTTGAATTTGTCCACATTGCAAATAATTCTTCAGTGGAATTTGCATTCTTTGTGAAGAACAACATTTCACCATTATCTTTGAGTATAAAACACAGGTGATTTTCAATATCTTTGCTTAGTTTTTTGATATTTTTTCTTTCTAAATCATCAAAGATGTATGATGTTTTGTCAGAGCATGCACTAAGTAATCTGAATTGTTGTTTTGATTTTACAAAGGATTCTAAGAAATCACCATGGTATAATTTAAGATAATCTTTTTCAGATCCAAGAATTAAAAATTCATCATTATAACTATCAGTCATTTCAGTGATCTTTGAATGAATTTGGTTTGAGCCTTGAAGCATTTGGAATTTTTCTTCAACTTCTTCATGAATTGAATCAAAGGCAGGAATATTTTCCCATAATTCAGATAATCCTTTCTCCATTTGTTCTAATGATTTTACTCGTTCTTTTTCTGAATTTACTAAAATCCAAATTGCCTTATCTAATGGTAATGCTGTAAATTGAATCGGGTGTTGGAATGTTGCAGATACAACTCCTTTGTTTTGTAATGCGGATAACAAATGATATGTTTCAGTTCTAGGTAATTTGAGTGCCTTACATACTTCAGGAGCAGTTTTTGAACCATATTTTCCAAGATAGATAAAGACCTTACTTTGGTTTGATGTTAATCCATATTGTAATAATTCTGCTTGTACTTTTTCAACAGAAAGTTTGTACTCATACATTTGTGAGTCAGGTGTTGAGTCAAATACAGATGATTGTGTTGTTTCTTTTGCCATGTTTTTTCAGGATCCTCCGTTAGAATGGACTAGGCTAAATTGATGTATAGCTAAATTTGTTAGATCGGATTGATCGTTTTTATCAATTTTTTGACTAGAAAAAAGAGTTAATTTAGGCACAAATAGTCACTATACTCCTATTTTTATCATATTTTCTACAGGTATGGCTTTACCTGAATAGATCGATTTTAATGTAAAATTTTCCCTCATCCCAGATGATTTTAAGAAAGTGATTTCTAAAGTGCCTTCAGTTCCTCTAAAAGCTACACATCCCATATCCTCTTTGAGTCCTTTCTCCATAACAGTGGATAATGTGGATAGTGTTCTTTGAAGATTTTCAAGTTTTGCTTTTAATTCATCTATTGCTTTAAAGTACAATTCCAATTCGCCCTTTAGTCCAATACCATTGTAAACTAAAATTTCATTTAGATTATACCATTTATCACTAATTCCTTTTTTTCCCTTTTTCTTTTTGTCAGGTTTTGCCTTTGTTTTCTTATCATCTGTTTTCTTATCATCTGTTTTCTTATCATCTGTTTTCTTATCATCTGTTTTCTTATCTTGAGATTTGTTATTGGAAGATCCATCTTCAAATTTTGCTTTAAAAGCTAAGAAATCAGGATCATCTGAAGATAGTTCTTCATTAATTCTAATTTTCTCACCCAACATGTTGGAATATTCTTGAATTTGGGATTCTGTGTCTTCAATCTCTTTCTCTAAACTTACTTTAAGAGAATTTATGGAGTTAAATCTCTCTATTAGAGTTTTCAAGATTCCTCATCTAGGGGCACAATAGATGGCAGATTCTCTTTGAGTTGAGATAAAGTACTTAGTTGTTTTGTGGCAGTACGTAAGAAAGTGATTTTCTCAGTCAAGTATGATTTTTGTTTCTGAATTAATTCTAATAATTGTGGTGTAACATATTCTACAATTTCAGTAATAACTTCAGGAGGATAATCTGTGAATTTTTTTGTTTCTGTTTTACCATTTGTAAGTTTAATTACTAATTTCAAATTTGGAAGCATTGTGATTGTCGCATCGTCAGGTAAATTGAAAACTCTAGGATGAACACTGGTAGAAAAGGACAAAAATTGTGTTATAACTTGTAATGCATTATGTAAATCATCAATGACGTTAGTTTTTTGATCCTCAAGTTCATAGATTTGTAGAGATTCCTCCATCAAGGTATTTAGCTGAGTTAGAGTTTTTGCATTGACATCATTAGGATCTACTTGTTCTGGAGCTGCCTGTTGTTCTGGAGCTGCCTGTTGTTCTGGAGCTGCCTGTGGATCAGTAGACTCTGAAGATTGCAATGATTACATGGGATCAAAAAATTACATTAAAAGTTGTATGTACTATAATGTTACAGCTTGATTATGGATTATCATAGATGTTTACCGTGCCTATGTTAATTGTTCTACTGAACACTTCGCCTTCATCATCATATCCACTCAAAAATACTGCTGCGTTATACTGACCAACAGGAACAATTTCTCCATCAGATGGAGATATCTGGGGAGGATCAGATACAGGTGAAAAAGTAATTTCTGCCAATCCCTGATCTGGAATATATTCACTATCTTGGTCAGCTGATACGGCAACACCATTTACAGTCTTTACAACACCTGCCCATGATTCAGTACCATCAGTGCTTGTTACTAACAATCTAGTTCCCTGATATGTAAAATAAGCACCATCGGGACCACTGTTTTGAGCTAAATATTGGACATCCTCAGTTCTATCAAAGGAAGTAAATGTTGGCCAGTCTGGAATTGCAGGAGGTGTTTGAAGATATGATGAATCCTCCCAAACAGTGAATTGTGAATCAGCATCATCAAATCTGAAATGGAAAGGTAAATCGCCGTCATTGCCAGCCCATGAGGCAGTGAATTTAAACCGTTCACCTTCAGCAAAAGTGGTGTTAGCACTAGTATATAATGTAAAATTACTAAAAGAGTATTTATCATAATCATCGTTATCCAATGACAAATCTATTCGCTTATCTTCAATTTCTGCATCTTCAGATAAATCTGCATATGGGAATGTAGCAGTACCATCATACATCGTTCCTCCTTGACCTGCAGGAATTGTATTTCCATCATCATCAGTTATTTCAAACAATAAATCAAGAGTAACGGCTTCACCATCTGGACCATAATCTACATTATAGATATCTTGAATTTCACTTAACGACAACATTCGGTCATTCCAATGCATCAACATTGCAACATCTATTATAGAACGTTGACCACCGCCTTCTTCACCAGAAGATGCAATTCGTATATCACCAGTATCATCAATATCTACAGTATCATCTTGAGCATCAGCATTATTTACATCCACATAAGAGGATGAAGGTGCACCTTCATCTACTTCAGCAACATAAAGATGACATTCTTCGCCAGGAATATCAGCAGTGCCTGCAATGAATATCCATTTATCGTAGGTTATGGCCGGCCCTGCGCATTCAGTTTCATCACTTTCATTTTTAGCAGTATACCGGAACATTACTTTTCCAATATCACCAGAATCATCTTTTTCACCAATAGCTATTTCATATTCATCATCACTAGAATCATCTTCATCACCCCATCTAATTATTGGAACATAACTATCACTAGTCTCTGCACTGTCAACTCGAACCCAAACCATGGTTGTGGTTTGGCCATCTAACCATGCTTCATCCAAATAAGCACTGTTTGAATCCCATTCTGCATAATGATATTCATCGCCATCATATTCATAATATGCTTGATCGTGTGGCCCTCCAGTTGAAAACAAATCAGGGTCACCAGATTCACGAAGATCATGGCTGGTTATATTTCCAGTAAGATCATAAATTTGGTTGTCATCACCCCCACAATCTTCACATTGGAAAGAAAAGGCAAATGCGGGTCCACCATTATCACTAACACTTTTTGGAACTAAGTGAGTATAGTAAGCAAATGACGCATTCCAATATCCAGGTAAAACATCAGTTTCTAATGTCATATTTGCTGTAATAAATTCATACGTAGCAGTCTCCACTGATCCTGTTGTACCTCCACCGGAGGGATCTCCTGCATCCATTTGAAATTCACCATTTGGAGTTAGAATAGCTTGATCATGGAAATACAACATACCAATAGCATTGTTTTCCTCAGATGACAAACCTACTGATTCAATTGAAGTACCGGCTTGGGTTGCTTCCTCTACTTCTTGAATTTGTGCTACAGTATATGCCCAATTTGAAGGAATTCCGTTTAACACAGTTGCATTAAAAGAGACAATGTCATCAACGCTTCCAGACAACTGAACACTGTATTCGAATGTAGCTATATCTCCAGGATTCAATGTAGGGTAAGATGTAGGTATAGGTCCACTGCGAATATTACCAACACTTGTTCCAACTACATCAGTCATTGTTAAATCAGGAGTTACGTTATACAAGACATTTCCATTGGACATATTATTTACAATACTATACAAGATGGTAGTAGTAAATGAAGTGGGGATATATTCTGGAATAGCTCTAATGTACATTTGTAAATTTTCAGAAGATGGAGAATTTACAAAAAAAGAGGTCACTTCTCCACGAGAGGAAACAACTTTCATGTTATAACCCTTGGTAGGATCAATATCAAAATCAACCAAATCTATTAAATTTACAGTATTTCCTGAAGCAATTTCTTCATTTAATGTGAATTTCTGAACTACATCATTTACTCCTTGTTCATCAATATACAGTGTTTTTAATTCTAGAGGAATTTCCCCCGTGTTTTTTACAATTCCATCAAGTTTGTTTGCACCAGTTACATCAATTGTGGATATCTCAAAAGATTCAATTTGTTTGTCTTTTTGTCTAGATTCTTCTGCAATTAAAGATTCTGAGAAATTCCCCATTATATCTAGACTGTATGATACATAAGATAATGCACCAAGGACCACAGCAACTAAAAAAACAGTTCCAACTACTGCACTAAGACCACGATGACTACTCATGGCGCTATTACCTGAGATGTGAATTGATTCCCTCTATCAGTAAAAACAATAAGATCTAGCTCATCATTTGATTGCCACGGAAAAGTTGCATTAAATGACATTGATTCGGATTTTATAATTCCACCATCCGTGTAATAATATTTGAAAGTAGTATTGTTAGAAGCAGTTACATTTGTTACTTGAATTGTAGTTACATTTAATCCTAAAATCCCTATATTTGCAAGAGTAACATTAAGATGATTTTCAGTCATCATTCCAGAAGGAGTAGCAAACCAAATATTTTCGTATAAAATATCCTCATTGATTTTATTCATCCTCGTATTAAACACCTCATCCATCTCCTGTTTTTGTTCCAGTATGCTTGTTTGAGACCATCCAAGTAACATCACCCCCATAATGCTTACAGCAGATAATATTAGACCACTAGTTACAACAGTTGCAATTCCTCTTCTAGATTTTATTTTAAACACTCCTTTCAATAGGAAATACCCAAGTGAACATAAGGGAATAATTGGAAAATACCGTATTATCTGTTGTATGTAAATTATTTTACTTACAGAGTAGGCTTAACAACATCGGGAGGATCATCATTTTGTTCGGCAGGTGTTTCTACTTGTTCGGCAGGTGTTTCTACTTGTTCGGCAGGTGTTTCTACTTGTTGTGATACGTCTGATTCATTTTCAAAAGTTGACTGACCAACGGAACCAATTGTATGAGGAGGACAAAAAACATTCAAACTTTTTGATAATAAGAAGAAGGTTGGAAAAAGTTCTTGATAAATCATTGTTAGAATTTTTGGAACATCATTTTCATCTTTTTCTAAAATCTCATTTCTCTCAATAGAATCCCCTGAGATTTTAGCAATGCCCTCAATAGATAATCTTACATTTTTTGGATTTGATAGTGCAGTTACGCCAAATTTGTAGATAGATTGTTCTTCACCATTATCAATTTCCTCAATATTTGCCTCTACATCATATTTATCCAATTTAGTAATTTTAGGATCATTTTTACTCATTGCAACAGAATTTAGTTCAATTTGGGCATTCACAGTAAATAATTTTGAAGAAAAATCATTATTACAATGTGTATGTAACATTCACACACACATAACAGCATTAACTATAATCAGATGTATCATGAGCATCAATGGAACAAGAGAACAAGTTGATTTCATCAACTAATCATTCTAAAACAACGTCAGATAATGTAAATATCTCAATTTCAATTTCAAAGATCAAAAAGAACACGCACGAATTATCAAAAATGTATGATTTTAAAAAATACATGGATTCCTCAGACATGAATTTTCCTGAAGAAATGGATGAAATGATTCCAAAAGATACTCCACCCTATTTGGATAATGGTGAACATTATGTAGAAAGAATTGGAAGGGCTCTAAAATTTTTCAAGCAATGTGCATTAATTGGTCCAAGTGGGACAGGTAAAACGCACATCGTATATCTTGTAGCAGAATTGGCAGGCTTGCCAATGTGGGAAATTAACTGTGGTTTAGCAACATCAGTTTTTGATTTGTTTGGACGTTATGTGGGATTAGGAAAAGAAAATTGGATTGATGGGTTAATTACAGGTTGGTGTAGGAAAGGGGGAATTCTATATCTGGACGAGGCAAACATGATGAAACAAGACGTTGCAACAAAACTCAACCCGCTACTGGACCAAAGAGGTCATATGGTATTAACTGAAAAAGACAGTGAGATTATTCATAGACACAAACATGCTTACATGATAATCAGTATGAACCCTGTCTCATCAGAATTTGCAGGTACCAAACCAATCAACGCGGCCATGAGAAGAAGAATGAGTGTTTGGTTAAACTTTGACTACATGAGTGTTGGAGATAATATTGATGAAAAAGAAATTGGAATGGTATCAAAGAAAGGAGGCATTCCTATGGTAGATGCAGAAAGTATTGTAAAAGTAGGAGCTAAACTAAGACAAGAATACAAGATGGGAGATTTACCTTATGGACCATCCGTAGGAGATTTAGTAAACTGGGCAAAGATATGTTCTGATGGCATGTCTATCATGGATGGAGGAAATGAAACACTCATTCCAATGACTAGTGATGATCCTGAAGTTCAAGACGAAGTTAGACACATTGTTAAAAAGGTACTCGAAAGCCAAGCTGCTGCTAAAAAAAAGGTGTAAAATAATTGAAAGAAACAGTGCAACAAATTGCACATGAGTTATTTTTTGAGATTTGTGGGAAAAAACCAATTGATATAGACACATTCTTTTTAGAACAACAGTATTTTCCAAAAATTGATTATGAGCCAAGAATGACGGTGTTTTTTCCAATGCCAAGAGCAATTCAAGGATTAGAGACGATTCAGGGATGTGCGTTTTCGGATTTAGAGACTTACCAATCTACAATTTTTTCATTATTTTTAGCATCAGTATGTCATGCAGCTGGACATGCAAAAGTTACTGATTTTAAAAAGTACAAAAAATGGATGGAAGGTAAGAACAAAAAACGAGCTTATGAGACATTTGAGTTTATTGAAGATATCAGAGTAAATGAATTTTTGAAAAATGATTTTTCAGAATATTATATCGAGATTAAAAAAATTCAAGATTATTTTTATAGTTTGAATGAAAAAAAGGAGATACAAAATATCAAAAAAAATTCTAAAAAAGTATTTTCTGATAGATTTGTTTCAAATATTAAAATTAAAAGAGAAGAATTACAGACAAAAATAAAGAATCTAAACTCTGATGAGGAATTTGTAAAAATTGCAGATGATATTTATGAATCATCAAACATCATATCAGATTTTAGATTACCCTTTGCTGATCATTATAGCCATCCAAAAAGAATTGAAAAATGGATTGAAAATATCAATCTATCATGTGAAGGGGAATTTCTGAACATAGTGGAAAGATTCAACGAGGTTTGGTTTGAACAATTAAAACGTCGTGCCAAAGTGAGGAAAAAATATGGAGGGATTACAGAAGATCTTGAATTTGATAAAATTGATTTTGCACCTGAAAACATTGGTGAGTACTTGAGATTAAAAAATGCAACTCACTTGTTTTTGAAAAAAATGTCATCACAGATGAAAATGACACCAAATGTAATGGATGAAGGAATGCCTGAAGATATGGGTTTGTTACAAATGCAGGCAGCCATTCAAGCAGTTGCTGCACAAAATAACAGTATTCAGATTTTTGAACAAGATGACTATAGAAGAATTGAAGAAGAATGGGCAATTGTGGTGGATACCAGTAGTAGTATGAGGCTAAAATTTGACGAAATGAAAAAATTTGCTATTTGTCTTGGAGAGGCTGCAAATGAAGTAAATTCAAAAAATGGTAAATGGGGATTTTTTACATTTAACAATAATTTTACAATCGTAAAAGATCATTATGAGAATTTTGATGCAAATTCAAAATCACGAATTGGGGGAATAGAAATTAAAGGATTTTCCTTTATTGCTGATGCAGTAAAGCTTTGCTCTAGAATTTTAGAAAGAGAAAATATCGAGAGGAGATACATCTTTTTGATTACAGACGGTCAAGCATTGGGCACATATGAAGCAGATAAAAAAATGGAAGAAGCTGTAGAAGCTGCAAGGAAAAAAGGAATTAGTGTGGTAGCAATTGGAATGCCAACTGGAGTTACAAAGATTTTTTCAATGTGCATGCCATATGAAGGGTTAAGGAAAACTGTTGCAAGATTTTTGGGAGCATATACAATGCTTGCAGGTGACGATATGTGATGTTGCCTTAAAGAAAAATGTCATAAAAATAGCTTACAAAGCTTACAAAAACCCATTACTGGGAAGTTCACAGGCAGTTTATAATGTTTAAAAAAAATATTAACATAATAAATGAATACTAAACTAAGCAAAAAACGTGCAATTAGTACAGTGCTTACTACTGTCATCATCTTGGTGTCATCAGTTGTACTTGGTTCAGGTGTTGTCTTGTATGGTACCAGTCTTTTCCAAGGCGGTACACAA
>Ga0114933_10004537_pt1 | contig 12960 bp, 13 predicted proteins | sample 4SBtaG_FD_89691 | JGI IMG/M metagenome (GOLD analysis project Ga0114933, IMG submission 89691) | Deep subsurface microbial communities from Kolumbo volcano to uncover new lineages of life (NeLLi) - 4SBTROV12_W25 metaG | ecosystem: Environmental > Aquatic > Marine > Volcanic | place: Kolumbo...
CTCATTATCTTTCTTAACACCTGCTTTTAAGACAACTAGTCCAATGGGCAATTGACCTTTTAATTTATCTGCAATTCCTAACACTGCACATTCAGCAACAGATTGATGTTCTGATAAAACTTCTTCAATTGCTCCAGTTGATAATCTATGACCTGCTACGTTTATAATGTCATCAGTTCTAGACATGATCCAGATATACCCATCTTCATCAATATGTCCTGCATCGTAAGTTTGGTAATAACCTTCATAATTAGTCATGTAAGTTTTTTTATACCTTTCATCAGCATTCCATAAAGTAGGAAAGGTACCTGGAGGCAAAGGAAGTTTTACAACAATATCTCCCATCTCATTTGGTTTGGCGACCGAGTGATCACTTTTTAAAATTTTTACGTCATAACCAGGAACTGCTTTACAAGCTGAGCCGTATTTAGTTTTTTGCATTTCTATTCCCGTGCAGTTGGAACTTATTGCCCAGCTAGTTTCTGTCTGCCACCAATGATCTATAACTGGAACTTTTAAGAGTGTTTCTGCCCACTTAATAGTATCTGGGTCTGCTCTTTCGCCCGCAAGAAACAAAGACTCAAACGAGCTAAGATCGTATTTTGAAAAAAATTTTCCTTCAGGGTCTTCTTTTTTAATTGCTCTAAAAGCCGTTGGTGCAGTAAATAATGATTTGACTTTGTAGTCTGAAATTATTTTCCAAAAAGCTCCTGCATCAGGAGTTCCTACTGGTTTACCCTCAAATAAAACAGTAGTACATCCTTTAAATAATGGAGCATAAACAATATATGAGTGACCTACTATCCAACCTATATCACTTGCAGACCACCAAATGTCATCTTTATCGATGTTATAAATATTTTTCATAGTCCACTTAAGAGCAACTATGTGACCACCTATGTCTCTTACTATTCCTTTGGGTATTCCTGTAGTACCAGATGTATATAAAATATATGCAAAGTCATTTGAATTCATTTCAACACAGTCTACATCTTGAGCATTAGCCAATGAATCTTCCCAGCTAATCTCTTTTGGAGCATTAAGCTTTACCTTATGACCCTCTCTTTGATAAAGAATAATTTTTTCTGGTTTATGAGAAGCAAGTTTTAAAGCTTCATCTACCAAAGGCTTATATTCAACAGTTCTACCTGGTTCAAATCCACAAGAAGCCGTAACTAATAGTTTTGATTTACTGTCGTCTATACGACTTGCTAACTCATTAGAGGCAAATCCACCAAAAACAACTGAATGAATAGCCCCAATTCTTCCGCAGGCAAGCATAGCAATCACCGCTTCAGGTATCATTGGCATATAAATTATAACTCTGTCCCCTTTATTAACACCTTGCTTCTTTAGGGCTCCTGCAAACTTAGAAACTTTTCCCCTCAGATCATTATAGGTGAACTTTTTTTTATTCCCAGTGATAGGGCTATCATATATAAGCGCAATTCTTTCTCCTCTTCCTTGGTCAATGTGAATATCTAGAGCATTATAGCAAGTATTAGTAACTCCATCGCAAAACCATTTGTAAAATGGTGGCTTATCTTTATTCAATATTTGGGTTGGTTTTTTAAACCAAAAAATATCCTCAGATACATTTTGCCAGAATTCTTCTGGTTTGTTTATAGATTGGTCATAAATCTGTTTAAAAGGTGAAGACATTATTACTGATTCTTTCTTGGTATTTTATTCGTTTATTAACTATAAAATTGTATTTAATTTTAAAAAGCTAGTAAAATCAATACAAAATAGCCATAAAAAAGGCTTCTATTAACTATTTATATTTGATAATTAGTCTCAACTTTGACTTTAACTTTAAAGGTTGAAGTCGTAGTTTAAATTTAAACTAATAAAAACTAACTAACGAGGGAGTTTTTTATGAAGACATTAAAAACGTTAGCAATAGCTTTATTTGCTCTAGTTGGAGCATCTACAGCAGCTAATGCAGCAACTACCTTTTTAGCTACGGATGATTTTGTAGGTATTTCATTCTGGCTAATATCTATGGGTATGTTAGCAGCTACAGCGTTTTTCTTTATGGAGCAAGCCAATGTGGCTACTCAGTGGAGAAAATCAGTAAACGTAGCTGGATTAGTAACTGGTATTGCATTTATCCATTACATGTACATGAGAGCAGTTTGGGTTGAGACGGGAGATTCACCAACTGTTTACAGATACATTGACTGGTTAATTACTGTACCTTTACAGCTAATAGAATTTTACTTAATTCTTTCAGCAGTAAGAAAAGTTGATAGCGGCATATTCTGGAGAATCTTTATTGGTTCTTTAGTGATGTTAATAGGTGGATATCTAGGAGAAGCTGGATTCATCAATGCAATGCTTGGTTTCATTATCGGTATGGCTGGATGGATTTATATTCTATATGAAATCTTTTCAGGTGAAGCAGGTAAAGCTGTTTCTAAATCTGGAAACAAAGCACTTGTTACAGCATTTGGCGCTTTAAGAATGATCGTTACAGTTGGTTGGGCAATTTACCCATTAGGTTACGTTTTCGGTTACCTAACAGGTGGAATTGATGCTAACTCACTTAACGTGATTTATAACTTAGCAGACTTTGTTAATAAGATCGCTTTCGGTGTTATTATTTGGTCTTGCGCTGTTGCGAACTCTGGAAGAAGAGCTTAATACTTCAGAGTAGAAAAATAATTAATAGGGCAAGTTTAACTACTTGCCCTATTTTTTTTTGCCTATATAAAAATCTTGATGACGAAAATAGTCTATATTGAGCATTCTGGTAAGTCACACAGCATAAATGTGCAAAATGGATTGACTGTAATGGAAGGTGCGATACAAAATAACATACCTGGTATTGATGCTGATTGTGGAGGCTCTATGGCATGTGCTACCTGCCATGTTTATGTCAAAGAAGAATGGTTTGATAAGCTTCCAAAAAAAGAAGATGGAGAAGAAGACATGTTAGACATGGCATTTGAGCCAAATAAATTTAGTAGACTTAGTTGTCAATTAATAGTCACTGATGAATTGGATGGACTTATTGTACAACTTCCTTCCAAACAAACGTAATGATAAAAACTGATGCATTAATTATTGGAGCGGGCCCTACAGGACTTTTTACAGCCCATCAATTGAAGTTAATTGGTTTAGATTGTGAGGTAGTTGATAATCTTGACAAAATTGGCGGTCAGTGCATAGAGCTTTATCCGGATAAACCAATTTATGATATTCCAGCAATACCTGAATGTACAGGTGAAGAATTAACAAATAGTTTAATTAAACAATTAAAACCTTTTAATATTAAGTTTCATTTATCTGAAAGAGTAGATGAAGTAAAAAATAACAACGGTAAGTGGGAAGTAAAAACTAACAAAGGGACTTTATTTAATACTCCAAATATTATTATAGCTGGAGGAGTTGGATCATTTGAACCTAGAAAATTTGCGCCTAAGGAATGTGAAAGGTTTGAAGAAAAATCGATTTTTTATTCAATAAAAGATAAAACAATATTTAAAGATAAAACTGTATCAATTTTTGGGGGTGGAGATAGTGCCCTAGATTGGGCAGTTGAGTTATCAAAAAATTCTAAAGTAAATTTAATTCACAGGAGAGATGAATTTAGAGGCGCACAATCAACAGTAAACAAGATGAATGAACTAAAAAAAGCAGGAAAAATAAATTTATATACGAAGTATCAATTAAAAAATGTCAAAGGTTCAGAAAATATTGAAAGTATTGATATAGAGCATGATAATAAAGAGGTAACAAATCTTAAAACTGATTTTATTTTAGGTTTTTTTGGCCTAATAATGCAGCTTGGTCCAATAGCCAATTGGGGACTTAACTTAAATAAAAAGACAATAAATGTTGACACTGAAAAATTTGAGACAAATCAAAAAGGAATTTATGCAGTAGGGGATATCTGCAATTATCCTGGAAAGTTAAAATTAATTTTATCAGGTTTTCATGAGGGAGCATTAGCTGCTAGAGCCTGCTTTAAATTAGCAAAACCTAATGAAAAATATCGTTTTGAATTTACCACTTCATCGAAAACTATTAAAAATAGACTAGGAATTAAAAGTGATTGAACTTTTTACCGCAGATACACCAAACGGTAAAAAAATTTCAATTATGCTGGAAGAGATTGGTTGCAAATATAAATTAACAAATATTGATATATATAAAGGTGAACAATTTAAACCAGAGTTTAAAAAAATAAGTCCTTTTAGCAAAATCCCAGTAATTATTGATCATGATAATAATGAAGCAATATTTGAGTCAGGGGCAATCCTTATTTATTTAGGAGAAAAAAGTAATAAATTTTATGAAAAAAATAATAGAATAAAAATTAATCAATGGTTGATGGCTCAAATGGGATTAATTGGTCCGTTAATTGGACAACATCACCAATTTCATCATTTCAATCCTGGCAAAAGTAAGTTTGGCGAAGAAAGATATTTTAATATTACTAAAAAACTTTATGAAGACCTTAACGAAAGACTTGAAAATTCTAAATTTTTAGCTGGAGAAAATTATACAATTGCAGATATTGCAACATGGCCGTGGATTGCAAGACACGAATGGCACGATATTGGTCTTAATAACTATAAAAATTTGACTAGGTGGTATCTAGAAATAGCTGCGCGTAAAGCTGTAGCAAAAGGATATGATTTAATGAAAAGTGGGGCAGTTATTCCCAAACCTTAATTATCAGCATAAACTTTTTCATTTTTCTCATGTTTTTCTTGTGCAGCAATACAAAGCGTTGCTACTGGTCTTGCGATTAATCTCTTGATACCAATTGGTTCTCCAGTCTCTTCACAAAAACCGTATGTGCCATCTTTGATTTTTTTTAGCGCTGAATCAATTTTAGATATTAGTTTAATTTGCCTATTGATTGCTTTCATCTCAACATTTTTATCAGTGTATGAACTTGCTTGATCAACAATATCGGCAGAAACACTATTGTCATCAAGAGAGCCATTATATAAAGCTTCATTATTTGTTTTTATAATATCAGACTTCCATTCAGTTAGTTTTCTCTTGAAATAGGCTTTGTGCTTTTCGCACATGTACTTTTCATTTAATTTTGGCACGTAAGATTTAGAGATTTTAACCATGTTATAATTTTAACGAGCCGAAGTATATTCGGCAATTAAAGGGTGTCAATACAAGTTAATTCGTATAAATTTAGATAAATGAATATTTATAAAACAAATATAAATAAAATATTCTATATATTTTTAACAATTCATTTAATTGTTTGGACCTTGATTCCCACACTATCAAATCAGAATTTACCATTAGACACAATCGAGGCTCTAGCGTGGGGAAGTAATCTAGACTGGGGATTTAATAAACACCCACCCGCGAGTGCTTTTTTTGTAGAAATTTTTTATCGAATTTTTGGTAGCAAAGATTGGGCGTATTATTTCTTAAGTCAAATTTTTATAATATTCTCTTTTTTTATTGTTTGGAGGTTTTCTAATGAATTTTTAAGAAATAAAAATCTTTCATTATTTTCAGTATTACTACTTGAGACAATTTACTTTTATAACTTTACATCACCAGAATTCAACGTGAATGTATGTCAATTACCTTTTTGGGCATTAACTGTTTACTATTCTTGGAAACTTTATAATAAAAAAAATATTGATGTTAAAGACTGTGCTTTATTAGGTGTTTTTGCGGCATTTGGTTTTTTATCAAAATATCTGTTTATTTATCTGTTAGTCTCTATTGACTTAATATTTTTTTATTTAATCTTCATAAAAAAAGACAAAAAATATGACTCTAATTATATAATATCGTTTATAGTTTTCATTATTTTGTTAATTCCACATATAATATGGTTAATAAATAATGATTATATTACGATCAGCTATGGGCTTCATAGAACGGGATTAAGTGAACCAAATTTTATAGATCACTTTAAATATCCAATTATTTTTTTATTCAAACAAGTTTTTATATTAATTCCATTTTTTATATTAAGCTTATTTTTAGTTTCTAAGCCAAAGTTTAATTTTAAGTTTACAGATAAAAAATTACTTTTTTTATTTGCAATTAATATATTGCCAATTTTTTTAATGTTTATAACTTCATTAGTTTTAGGGGTAAAAATAAGAACTATGTGGATGACACCTTTTTACTTATTTTTTGGAACTTTGTTGGTTTATATTTTCCAAAAACAAATAAAATTAAAAAAAATAAAAAATTTTTATTTTGTTTTCATTTTTTTATTTTTACTATCACCAATTATTTATTTTTATATTTCAGTCAATCAAATAGACAAAAGAACAGATTATCCTGGCAAAATCATTGCGCAAAAAGTTCAAAAAAAATGGGATTTAGAATTTGATGAACCAATAAATGTAGTTTTAGGAAATGAATGGAATGCTGGAAATTTATCATATCATCTAAAATCTAGACCAGCATGGGAAGGAGATCTAGATAAAAACAAACTAGATAGTTATAACAAGTTTATTTGTATAGATAATATTTGTGTAGGTAATAAATGAATAAGTTTTTTAATGACAAAGTAAAAAAAATACTTCTTATAGTTTTAATTGTTCTGGTTATTGAATTATCTGGACATGGTATATTTGCGTCTCTAATAAGATTTTTGAATTCACTAAATTGATTTTATGAAAATAAAAATATTAATACCCATATATAATGATTGGCGATCACTCTTTGAGCTTTTAAAAAATATTGACCATCAAATTAGTGAAATCGATGATGAGGTATCTATATTGGTTGTTAATGATGGATCAAACGAGGAAAAAGAGAATGAAAGCTTTGAATTTAAAAATATAAAATCAATTAAAATTATTAATATGAAAGAAAATAAAGGACATGCTAGATGTAACGCTGCTGGATTAAAATTTATATTTGAAAAAGAAGATTTTGATTGTGTTATTCCAATGGATGGAGATGGAGAAGACAGACCTGAAGAAATCACTTTGTTAATAGAAAAATCTAAAGATTACCCAAACGAAATAATTACAGCAAACAGGATTAAAAGATCAGAAGGTTTATTATTTAAACTTTGTTACGAAGCACACAAGCTAATAACTTTAATTTTTACAGGACAAAATATAAAGTTTGGTAATTTTACTTTACTACCAAAATCAATTGTTGAAAAAATGGTCAATGAAAAAGCTACTTGGAATAGTTTTTCAGGTTCATTATGCAAGGTATCAAAAAATAGAAAATCGATCTCCTCTATTAGGGGACTGAGATATTTCGGACCATCAAAAATGAGTTTTTCAAATTTAATACAACATTCATTATCGATAATTTCAGTTTTTAAATTTACATGGTTAGTAAGATCTATAATATTTTTATTAATTTACTGTTACTTTATATCGAATTTTATTTCTATAATTACACTAATACCAGTAGTTGTAATTATAGTTTTGAATGGAATTATTTTTAGTCTTGCAGCAAGAGAAAATTTAGAGGAGTATAAAAATTCGTTATCAAATATCTCTAATATTGATACCATAAAAGAATAAAAAAATAATTTTATGTACTTTATCAATCCTTTTAAAGCTTTAAGACCAACCAAAGAAAATGCATCTTCTGTTGCTGTAGCAAGTACAGACCATATTGGCGAGGATGGAAAAAAAGAACATTTAAAAAAAAATCCTTGGAGTTACTTAAACGTTTTTGATGCAGGTAACGACTTAAAATCGAAAGAACAATTTAAATTAATGAAGGAAAAATCTATTATAAAAAAAGAAAATGATACCAGTTTTTATATTTATAAAATATCAGACCAAAATCATGAACAAATAGGTGTAATTGGTACTGCTAAGCTTTCTGCCTATGACAATTTACATATTAGAGGTCATGAGGAAATTTTCTTAGAACGTGCACAAAAAAGGCTTAAACAAATGGATAACTTGAACGCACAAATAGGTCCAATCTATACAATATACCCTGATAACAAACAATTAGATCAATTATTAAAAAGCGAAACTTTATCTGATCCAATTTATTCCTTTAAAGCTTTAGATAAGTGTAAGCATGAAATGTGGATATTAAATGAAGAGAAAAAAATTGGACAAATATGTGATTTATTTAATTCTATTAATCGCATCTATATTGCTGACGGGCATCATAGAATGGAAGCTTTATCGAAATTATCAGAATTTAAAAAACATAAAAATCCTAATCACACCGGTGAAGAGCTTTATAACTATTTTATGGTAGCAATATTTCCACAAAGCCAGGTAAGACTACTTGACTATAATAGATTGATAAAAGACCTATATGGTTATTCGCCAAAAGATTTTATCAAAGAAGTCAAAAAAAAATTCAAAGTCGAAAAACAGAGCATTTCTTTTAAACCAAATAAACCCCAAACATTTGGAATGTATTTGGATAAGCAATGGTATTCATTAGAATTAAAAGAACCCCCTGAGCAAAATTTGTTTCATATAATTAATTTAGATATAAATTTATTGCATTATTATTTATTAGAACCAATTTTGGGAATTGGTGATCCAAGGTATGACAATAGAATAGATTTTCTTGCTGGGTTTCATGGTCTGAAAACAATCGAAGAAAAAGTTAATTCTAAACAAGCTGAGGTTGGTTTTGCTTTATTTGCCACACAAACACAAAATGTAATAAGTTTTGCAGACAAAAAACTAAATATGCCTCCAAAATCTACTTGGTTTGATCCTAAACCTTTAGACGGACTAGTCGCATATGAATTTGAATAATTTTTTAATTAAAATTAATCTTTTTTATTTCTAAAAAATATATATAAAAAAACAGTGACAAATTTTTAAAAAAACAATATACCTACAAAAACTAAATTTATGGAAAAACCAAATCTTAAACCTCAAAATCCAAACTTTTCAAGCGGTCCATGCTCAAAACGTCCTGGTTGGACTATAGATGTTTTAAAAGAATCTCCGATTGGAAGATCTCATAGACATAAGGTATGTAAAGAAAGATTGAACGAAACAATTGTTAAATCAAAAAAAATTTTAGAATTGCCTGATGATTATCTAGTAGGCGTAATGACAGGGTCTAACACTGGAGCTTTAGAAGCTGCAATGTGGTCGTTACTCGGAAATAGAGGTATAGATGTACTTGCCTGGGAAAATTTTGGGAAAGACTGGGTTATTGATATTATTGAACAATTTAAGTTAAAAGATGTGAACAGTCATGTAACGGATTATGGAATATTACCTGATCTAACTAAAGTAAATTTCAAAAATGATGTTGTGTTTACATGGAACGGTACAACAGCGGGTGTTAAAATTCCAAACGGTAATTGGATTCCAGATGATAGAGAAGGTTTAACAATTTGTGATGCTACATCAGGAATTTTTGCAATGGATATAGATTGTAAAAAACTTGACGTAATAACTTGGTCTTGGCAAAAAGTCCTAGGAGCAGAAGCGGCGCATGGAATGATAGCTTTATCACCACGTGCAGTAGAAAGACTTGAAACTCATGTTCCACCATGGCCAGTTCCAAAACTATTTAGATTGGCAAACAAAAAAAAATTAATTAAAGCTATTTTTGAAGGTGGAATTATTAATACACCATCAATGATTTGTGTTGAAGACGCTCTTGATGCTTTGAAATGGGTTGAATCTGTAGGTGGTACAAAAGGTTTAATAAAGATTTCAAATGAAAATTTAAAAATTTGTGAAGATTGGATAGACAAAAGTGAAAACTTCAAGTTTATGTGTGAAGATAAGAATTTAAGATCTTCAACAAGTATTACAGTTTTGATCAAAGACGAATGGTTCACAAAACATAACGAAGAAGAACAAAGAGGAGTTTTGAAAAAATTATTTTCTCTTTTAGAAAAAGAAGGTGTAGCCAATGATATTAATGGTTATCCTAAAGCGCCACCAAGCATAAGAATTTGGGGAGGTTCTACTGTACAAAATAGCGACATGAAGGCACTACTACCATGGATAGACTGGGCTTATCATTCAATTAAAAATAATGCCTAAAGTCTTAATTTCAGACTCGATGAGCAATGTTGCTCAAAAAATATTTGAAAAAAACAATATATCTGTTGATGTTAAAACTGGATTATCCGAGGATGATATTGTTAAGATTATTCCAGATTACGATGGAATGGTTGTGAGATCTGCAACAAAAGTAACTAAAAAAATTATAGAAGCTGCAAAAAATTTAAAAGTCATAGGTAGAGCTGGCGCTGGTGTTGATAATATTGATGTACCAACAGCTAAAGAAAAAAGCATGATTGTAATGAACACTCCTGGTGGAAACGCAAATGCAACAGCTGAACATGCATTTGCCTTAATAATGTCTGTACTTAGAAGAACACCATTTGCAAATGAAACAACACATAAAGGACAATGGGAGAAAAAAAATATTAAAGGCACTGAACTTTCAAAAAAAACTTTAGGTATAATCGGATTTGGAAATGTTGGAGTGAGGTTAAGTAATCTTGTTAAAGGTTTTGATATGAAAATATTAGTATGTTCTAAGTCATTAGAATCTAGAAAAAACGATTATCCACACGTAGAAAATGTAAGTTTTGATGACTTGATCAGCAAAAGTGACATCATTAGCTTTCACTGTAAAGCACCTAAAGATGGTAAACCGATGATTACTAAAGAGCACTATAAAAAAATGAAACCAACTTCATACATAATAAATGCTGCAAGAGGTAATATTGTTGATGAGAAAGACTTAAATGAGGCCTTAAATGAAAATTTAATTGCAGGAGCTGCAGTAGATGTTTTTTCAAAGGAACCCGCAAAAGAAAACATTCTATTTAACAATAAAAAAGTTATTTTAACCCCTCATATAGCAGCATCTACAACAGAGGCATCAATAGTTGTAGCTGAAATGGTAGCTAATCAATTATCTGATTTTCTTTTAAAAGGCGTTAAAATCAACACTGTTTAATTAAGCTTTTATTGTCGGCAAACAATAAAAATCTGCTGTATCTATTTTAGAGGAATGCTGTCTTCTCATATTCCATTTTTTATGAACACCCGCGCTCGCAAGACTTAAAGTTGATCTTCCATATCTGTAATTGGTGTTATCAATTGATTTCATTAAAATATTTATTTTTTCATCTCGTATTGAAGAAAATAAATTTTTTCCATTATTTGAATTGGATAAATGAGATAATAGCACACCTGCTTTTTGATATCGATAACCATTTTTAAAAATAGTTTTCAAAGCGGATACAGCTGCCTTTACAACTTCGATGCTATTGTTGGTAGCAATTGGAAAATTTATTGTTTTTGAATTTGAATAAAAACCATAACGATTTTGAAAAGGACTTGTTCTTATAAAAATAGTTATTGATTTTGCAACTAATGCTTCAGATCTAATTTTTTCTGAGGCATTTAATGAGTAACTTGCAATAGCTTCCTTTAGTTCTTGAAAATCTTCTACTCTTTTTCCAAATGAACGTGAAACAATACAGCTTTTTCTTTTTGCACTTGTTGTTTCTAAACCTATACAGGAAATACCTCTAAGCTCCATTGCAGTTCTCGAACCCAAAACATTAGAGCTTTTTTTAATCCATGTATTAGATTTATTTTTTAATTGTTTAGCATTATAAATTCCATTTTTATGATAGAATTTTGTCAATTGTTTTCCTACCCCCCAAATGTCATTTATTTCTACTTTTTCTAAAATTGGGTCAATGTTTTCCACCTCTATTAAACTAACAACACCTGATTGTTTTTTTTTAGCTATATGGTTTGCAACTTTGCTTAGAGTTTTAGTTTTTGCGATCCCAATACTAGTTGGTATACCTGTCCATTTTAAAACTATACTTCTAATTTCTTTTCCTAGATCTTCCATTTCATTGTCGGGAAAATTTGATAAATCGAGAAAAGCTTCATCTATAGAATAAATTTCTATTCCAGAATTAAATCTTTTAAGAGTTCTCATTACCCTTCTAGATAAATCTCCATATAAAGAGTAATTTGATGAAAAAACTTGGACATTATTTTTTATGATAATATTTTTTGCTTTAAAATATGGCTCTCCCATTTTAATTCCTAAAGCCTTTGCTTCTGTTGATCTTGAAATAATACAGCCATCATTATTTGATAAAACAACCACAGGTTTGTTTCTCAACTTGGGATTGAATAGTCTTTCACATGAAACATAGAAAGAGTTGCAATCAACAAGAGCTATTTTTTTAGTACGTTGAGTGAATGACATATGTAACAACCCCCCAAATAAAAACATTTGAATCTTCGTTGATTATAATTTTATCTTCAATCTTATTTGATCCCGATGATAGAAAATTTTGATTTTTTGATTTAATAAAATTTTTAACAACTAATTCATCATGAACATTTGCAACTACAGTAGAAAAATTTTTAGGATCCAAGCTTCTGTCTACCACTAATAAATCACCATCATAAATACCGACATCGGTCATAGACTTTCCTTGAACTCGAATAACAAAAGTTGCTGGAACGTTTTTTATTAGGTGGGCGTTAAGATCAACATCTTCTTCTATGTAGTCTGTTGCAGGAGAAGGAAAGCCAGCTCCGGCTTTATGGAGATAAAATGGTATAGTTAATTTCATGTTCTTGTTTTGTTCTTATTAATACTCTAATTCCCCAATATAGTCAAATAGGTTGTATTTTGAGTCTGTAAGTGAATCGAAAAGGAATCAAAACGTGAACATTAAAAGCTTTATTTTGTTACATTGTGGATAACTTCAACTAAGGGTAGTCTGCAAAAATTATGAAGAAAAAATTAATGTGTCATTGTGGAGGAGTGGAGGCGGTAGTTAATGTTCCTGAAAAAGGATTTGAAAAGATTTTGCGTTGCAACTGTTCTATCTGTAAAAAAAAAGGATACATCATAGGAGTTCTTGGACCAGATGATTTTAAATTAGTTAAAGGAGAAGATCTTTTAACCTTGTATCAATTTTATACAAAAACAGCTCAACATTATTTTTGTAAAGTTTGCGGTATACATACACATAATAGACCAAGA
>Ga0114933_10004539_pt1 | contig 12958 bp, 8 predicted proteins | sample 4SBtaG_FD_89691 | JGI IMG/M metagenome (GOLD analysis project Ga0114933, IMG submission 89691) | Deep subsurface microbial communities from Kolumbo volcano to uncover new lineages of life (NeLLi) - 4SBTROV12_W25 metaG | ecosystem: Environmental > Aquatic > Marine > Volcanic | place: Kolumbo...
ATTCTTTTGATTGTAGATTTACATTTAGTGTTGGTTTTTGATTGCTTTGAGCTAGTCTATACAAAAGACCATAATCTTCCATACTCAGGTCAACAGTAGGGGTATTTGAGCTTATACCGTAATATCCAGGACTAAAAATTGTATTTGTACCAAATCCTCCTCTCCAATTACTAGTTAATATTGAGGCAGGCTCAGCATCTTCAATTGCATTAATCATATCACGTCTACTGTATCCAGTTTTTCTTTGATTTCTAACATATCTACTTCTTGCAGTAATTCTATATCTTCTAATCTCTTCTAGAGTGCTTTCTTTTGCCCACCTTTCTAAATCATAATCTGGTCTTCCAGATATATCAGTCTCTGATAGTAAAATATGCTTTCCTTTAATTGTTTTTAACCATTTATCAAAAACCTCTTTTGATTCATAAGGAATTAGAACAGCTTCAGCTAATACACCATTCTTCTTTGTACTAGCACTCCAAGATAATTGTTGCCCCTCAAGTGATTTTACCCATGGAGTCATCATATCCATATGACTTATCCCTCTTTCCCATGCTCTCCACTGACCAAATTGTTCATTTTCTGCTTCTATATTCCACTTAGCATAAGTATTTACTACCCAATCATGTGCTAATTGCATTTGTGGAGTTCCAGTAAGTCTAGGACCAATCTGGTCAACAAGTTCATGTGCTAAAGTTTCAAGTTGAGAATTATTTTCTGCCTCTGATACTATTTGATTTATTGTCTGAAGCTTACTTTGAGAAAAAGACAAGTTAAATGTAATTAGTAACAACAAAAGAGTGATATGATTTTTTATTAATGTTAATTTTTCCATATTATTCAAATATAATTTTATCGTTTGAGCTATCAGTATCTGCAATCAGTCCAGTTGGATTTAAATCAATTGATTCGATAGAGTCAAGCTTACTATCTATTTCAAAACTATATTTCTTGTATGCCCATGACCAATCTTTGATTTGTATCCAATTTTCTGCATAATCTGGTTGTTTTTTTTCACCTCTCATTAATGAAATAGGTATGTAATAATATTCTTCATTTCCATTTTTATATTTTACAAGTATTTCAAGTGGCATTGGCATTAAACCGATTCGCTCAATTGTTACTTTAGATCTACCACTAGATTGCTCAACCTTATCTATTGCATAATTAATTTGATTTGTTGTATTAGTCCAATCGGTTAAATACCAATTTAAAAGTATACCTGATGTCTGCTCAGCAATTCGTCTTAAATCATTTGGTAAAGGGTGGGTAAACTTATATGTATCAAAATAATTTTTAATTGTTTCTATGAACTCTTTATCTCCAATAATATATTTAAGTTGGCTTAGAAAAACAAAACCTTTATCATAGGCTGCGTCTTCATATGCTCTGTTATACTTAAATCTATTGGCATTTGTTGTCATAGGCATTTCTTGACCCGACTTAGCTAGAGAAATATAATCTCTGTAAGCATTTCTTGTATAAAATGGATGAAAATCTATATTGAAAACATGACTTTCTCCCAGATCACCAAAGTAAGAGGCTGATCCTTCATCCATCCAATAATGTTTCATCTCATTAGTAGCTAAAACTCCTTGGAACCAAGCGTGAGCTAACTCGTGAGAGGTTACACTTACAAGAGGAACTAGGTCTTCACCATCATTAATAAGAGTCAGCATTGAATATTCCATTCCGCCATCTCCTCCTTGAACTACTGAATATTGTTTGTATGGATACATACCTATGTTCTCATTAAAAAATTTCATAATCTCTGCAGTAACTGGTTGAAGAGTCTTCCAATTATCAATTATCTTTGGATCATTTCTATAATAAAAATTTAATTTAACACCATTGGGCCCATCATATATATCATGAATGTAATTAGGATCTGCAGCCCATGTAAAATCATGAACTTTTGGAGCAACAAAATTCCATATTCTTTTATTACCAAACTTTTTTCCAAGTTTGAAATTTGAAGGATCGCTTTCTTGAAGATATCCAGAGGCTGCAACAATATAATCCTTATCTATTTTTATAGTAACATCGAAATTTCCCCAGACACCATGAAACTCTCTCCCATGATATGGAGATGTATTCCATCCTTCATAGTCATATTCAGAAATTTTTGGATACCATTGAGCCATCGAAAATTTGACTCCCATAGGGGAATCTCTACCAGCTCTTCTGATGGTAATGGGAACTTGACCATTAAAATCCATTGTAAAAATTGATGATTCTCCAGGTAGAAGAGGGTTTGCGAGTATCACTTCTAAAGTTGTATCAGATAAATAAGTTTCAATTTTTATTTCATCTTGTTTAAGATTTGTAACATTCAAGAAACCTTCCTCTTCAGGACGCAAATCATTGATGTTGATATCAAATCTTTTATTTTTGTCATCACCATTCTCCAATCTTACAGCCATATCACTTCCAACCTTAAACGCGTTAAAATAAAGGTGAAAGAATATTTTATTTAATGTATCTCTCGAATTGTTTTTGTAAAGAATCTCTTGATCCCCCTTGTAGGTATTATCTTTTACATTAAGATCAACATTAATCTTATAGTCAGCATTTTGCTGCCAATAATTTTGAGTTTGAGCTTTATCAGTTAAAAACAAGCATAAAATTATTAATACAATAATTCTCATAAATGAATTTTAAACGATTCCAAATATAACTAAATACTTAAATTACAAGTGTTAAAAGAATTCAAAATCAATATATTTATATAAACTTAACTTATTATGAAAAAGAATTTTATACTTATTGTTCTATCATTGTTTATTATAAATAAATTAAACGCTCAGGATAAAAAAGAGGATAAAGAGCAAACAAAAGAAAAAACAAATAAAAATTTACCAATTAAACCAGAAAGATTCTATAATCTTAGTACAGATACTGGTTCTTGGATGTCACTCGATGTTAGTCCAGATGGAAAGACTATAGTGTTTGATCTTCTTGGAGATATTTACTCAATTCCAATATCTGGAGGAAAAGCTAAAAGAATTACCAAAGGTATGGCTTTTGACTCTCATCCGAAGTACTCTCCTGACGGTGAGTCAATTGCTTATGTAAGTGATAAGAGTGGAGGAAACAACATATGGATTAGGAATTTAAATACCAAAGACTCAATTCAAATAACTAAGGAAAAAGACAATCAGACTGCATTTGCAGATTGGTCTAAGGATGGAGATTATTTAATAATTTCAAAAGGAAGAAGAAATTTAAAGTTACATATGCATCATAAAGATGGAGGTAGTGGGGTTAAGTTAATTGATAAGCCAACATCATTAAAGGTTGTTCAACCAGAAGTTGGGGTTAATAATAGATACATATGGTATGCAAATAGAACTAACTCCTGGCAATATAATGCTGGTCTCCCTCAATATCAAATTTCAAAATATGATAGAGATACGGGTGAGATCAAAAGAGAGACATCTAGATTTGGCTCAGCTTTTACTCCAACTCTTTCACCAGACGGAAAGAGCTTAGTTTATGGGACCAGATACGAAGATAAAACTGCTCTTAGAATTCGTGATTTAGAAACTGGATATGAAAAATGGCTTGCTTTCCCTGTTCAGAAAGATGATCAGGAATCTCAAGCAACTATGGGTGTTTTACCTAATATGACTTTTACTCCTGATAGTAAATATTTAATTCTTTCATATGGAGGAAAAATTAATAAAATTGATATTAACGAGGGCACATCTTCAGAAATTCCCTTCCAAATTGATGAAACTGTGGAGGTTGGACCTGAATTGAAGTTTGATTATAATATTTCGGATGATAAGTCAATGATTGTTAATCAAATTAGAAATCCATCTTTATCTCCCGATAATAAAAAAATTTCATTTACAGCATTAAACAAACTTTATGTGATGGATATAGAGTCAAAACAAATGCTTAGGTTAACTTCTTTTGAAGATGAAACAACTGAGGCAATGCCAAACTGGAGTCCAGATGGGAAAGAGATAGTATTTGTGACATGGAATGATAAAACAGGTGGTTCACTTTATAAAGTTAGATCTGATGGAAAGAGGAACCCAGTTCTTCTTACACAAAGTAATGACAAGAGAATAAATGGGGTATACATGAACCCAACATGGAATCCTGCAGGTGATAGAATTGTATTTACTGTTGGTAATGCAAGAAATTACAGATATAGTGATGGGCCTGGTGCATTTAAATCAAATGAAAAAATTATGTGGATTTCATCAAATGGAGGTAAGCTTAATTATATAAGTGAATCAAATGGAAGGTCATTCCCACATTTTGTTAATGGAAATGATAGAATTTATCTTTTTCATAATTCAAAAGGTCTTATTTCGATTAAATGGGATGGAACTGATGAGAAAAATATAATAAAAGTTACTGGAACAACACCATATGGTTCTGGTGATACAAAGAGACCTTCAAATGCTAGTTTAATTTTAATTTCTCCAGATGGAACGACAGGATTAGCCAAAATAAGTAATAACATATATAGTTTTACTATTCCTTACACTGGTTTAGAATCTTTAAAAATTTCAGTTTCTAATCCAAAATTTTCATCTTTTCCAGCTCGTAAATTAACAAAGATTGGTGGTGAATTTCCAACTTGGACTAAGGATTCAAAGTCAATAAATTGGTCTATTGGTAATTCATTCTTAACATATAACTTATACGATGCTGATGAATTTGATGATAAGAAAAAAGAAGAAGCTGATGAAAAGTCAATTGAAGAAAAGGAAAAAGAAGAATTAGCAGAAAAAATTGCAGAATTAAATCCTGAATTAGCTGATGAAGTTTCAAAAGATGATGAATCTGATGAATTTTTACCTGATGAGATCCAAATTGAGGTTTTTGTTGATAGAGATATTCCTAATGGCTCGATTTTATTAAAAAATGCTAAGATTATAACTATGAATGGCAATGAAATTATTGATAATGGACAAATCTACATTAAGAATAATCGAATTATTGAGGTGAGTGATAAAGAAATATTAATAGAAGATAAAAATGTTGTTGAAATGGATATGACCGGTAAAATAATTCTTCCTGGATTTGTAGATACTCATGCCCATATGTGGCCTAGATGGGGTCTTCATAGATATCAACCTGCATCCTATGCTGCAAATCTTGCATATGGAGTAACTACAACTAGAGATCCTCAAACTGCAACTACTGATGTACTTACATATGCTGATATGGTTGACGCTGGAATGATAGTTGGTCCAAGAGTATACTCCACTGGTCCTGGACTTGGATACTGGGGATACAATGTCAAAAGTTTAGATGATGCAAGAGATGTAATGAAACAATATTCTAAATATTATAATACCAAGACAGTCAAAATGTACGTAGCAGGGAATAGACAACAGCGACAGTGGATACTGATGGCTGCAAAAGAACAAGAGATAATGCCAACTACTGAGGGAAGTCTAAACTTAAGATTAAATCTAACTGAGACTATAGACGGGTACCCTGGCCAAGAGCACAATCACCCCATTTATCCGGTATTTAATGATATTATTGGTTTAACTGCTTTTACAAAGAAGGCATACACTCCAACACTATTAGTAACATACGGAGGTCCACACGCAGAAAATTATTATTTTGCTACTGAGGATATTCATAATGATGAAAAAGTTAAGTTTTTTACTCCAAAGGATGAGCTTGACTCCAAGAGAAGGATTAAGGCAGGATGGTTCCACGAAGATGAATATGCTTTTGTTGAGTTTAGTGAGTTTGTTAAAGATCTTGTAGAGGAGGGTGGAATTGCAGGAGTAGGATCTCATGGTCAATTTGAAGGAGTTGGATACCACTGGGAATTGTGGAGTATGGCCTCTGGTGGTATATCAAACCATGATATGCTAAAAGTCGCAACTATTCAAGGTGCATATGCAATTGGTTTAGATAAAGAATTAGGATCAATTGAAAAAGGTAAATTAGCAGACTTAGTAATTCTAAATAAAGATCCCCTTGATGAAATTCGAAATACTAACTCTATTGAAATGGTCATGAAAAATGGTAGAATGTATGATGGAGATAATCTGAATCAAATTTATCCAATAAATAAAAAATCTAAAAACTTTAATTGGCAAGAGCAGAAACCAAGTATGTTGCCAGGTGTTAAAAACTAATAAAAACAAAAAAAATGAAAAAGATTCTATTACTAAACATACTATTTATAAGTTCATTATTTTCTCAGGACTATTATTTTGAAAAATATGCTCCATTTGATGATAATATTAAATCACCAGAAGAATTTTTAGGATATCCTATTGGTGAAATGCATACTAGGCATGATTTAATTGTTTCATATATGGAATATTTGTCGGAAGTATCAGATAAAGCACAAATATTACATTATGGAGAAACTTATGAGAAGAGAAAGCTTGTAATACTTGCTATAAGCTCACCAGATAAAATTTCTAATCTAGAGAGCATTCGAGATAAGCATCTATCATATATTAATCCAGATCATCAAAATTATAATGAAGATTTAAAAAAACCAGAAGATTTTCCTGTGATAATAAACTTAGGTTATGGTGTTCACGGTAATGAGCCATCAAGTTCTGAAGCAGCATTACTTACGGCCTATACCTTAGTGAGCTCTAGACTAGATGAGGTAAATGACTATTTGTCTAATTCTATAATTTTAGTTGACCCAACAATTAATCCTGATGGTAGAGATAGACATTCAAATTGGGCTAATACTTATAAAGGATCTCCATTGGTTGACGACCCACAAGATGCTGAGCATAATGAATATTGGCCTGGTGGAAGAACTAACCATTACTGGTTTGACTTAAATAGAGACTGGTATCTAGGAATTCATCCTGAAAGTAGGGGCAAGTTAAAATGGTATCACTCATGGCAGCCAAATGTGACTACAGATTTCCATGAGATGGGTTCAAATAGCACATATTTCTTTGTTCCGTTTAAACCAAACGGTTCTTTAAATCCAGTAATACCAAAGGAAAATTATGATTATTTTAATTTCCTATTTGGTTCATATTATGCTAAAGCTTTAGATGATATTGGAACGTTATACTTTACAAGAGAAGTATTTGATAGAACATATCCAGGTTATGGATCAGCATATCCAGATTATCTAGGTGGGATAGGAATTCTATTTGAACAAGCAAGTTCAAGGGGGCATAAGCAGAAGACACAATTTGGAGAAATTACATTCCCTTTTACAATTAGAAATCAATATATATCTGGTATGACAACAGTTAAGGCCTCAGTGGAAAATAAAGAATCACTTAAAGATTATCAAAGTAAATTTTTTAAGTCTGCAATAACTGAATCAACTCAAAAAAGAGTCAAAGGATATACGTTTAATAAAGGAAATGATAACAATAAAACAAAAGCATTTATTGATAAATTAAAATTACATAACATAGAGGTTCTTAGAAATGAAAATCAATTTTATGTTCCAACTGTCCAAAAAAATTACAGGTTGGTTCGTTCTTTCTTTGAAACGCATGAGAAATATAGAGACAGTATTTTTTATGATGCATCAGCATGGTCCATGGCAAATATCTATGATATAGATTACTCTGCATCAAACAAAGATTTTGTAGGTAAAGAAGTTGAAGATATTGACCAACTTTTTGAAGTTAACGAATTATCTGAGTCAAACTATGCATATATAATAGATTCCCAAGATTATAATATTCCAGCAGTTACTTATGATCTCTTAAATAATGAAGTGTTCACATCTGCATCATTTAAACCATTTACAATTAATACTTCAACTGGAACTAAGAACTTTAATTATGGATCTCTTATAATTCCTTTATCAGTTCAGAAAAAATTAAATTCAGATGAACTTTATCAGAAAATGAAAAGTATTCAAAAAAAGTATGACGTTAATATTTACTCAGTCAAAAGTGGACTTAGTTCAACTGGGGTTGACCTAGGTAGTGGATATGTTATGCCTTTAAATAAACCAAGTGCAATGATGTTAATCGGTACTGGTGTGAGATCTTATGAAGCTGGCGAGGTCTGGCATTTACTTGATCAAAGAGTAGGAATGCCAATAACAAAAGTTCCAATGAGAAACTTTGACAATATATCAATGGACAAATACAATGTATTGGTATTAGTTTCTGGTAATTATAAGTTCTCTGATAGTCAAATTGAAAAAATAAAGACTTGGGCAGAGAATGGTAATACAATAATAAGTATAGGTAGTGGATCTAAACTATTAATTGATAAAAAAATAGTTGACGAGAGTCTTCTTGAAAAGGAAGAATCCAATGCAATGAATTATCTAGCATATGGAGATGCAAGAGAAAATAGAGGTAAAGAACAGATTGGGGGTGTTATATTAAACTCAATAATAGATCTTTCACATCCGTTAGCCTTTGGGTATGAAAATAATACTTTACCACTTTATAAAAATAATTCAATATGGTTAAAACCTTCAAAAAATAATTATTCATCTGTAGTAAGGTACTCTGAGAATTCCCTTATAGATGGATTTCTTTCTGAGAACAATAAGGAAAAAATAAAGGAGTCAGTTTCATTAGTCGTATCTAGAGTAGGCAGGGGGATTGCTGTAATGTTTGCAGACAATCCTAATTTTAGAGGTGCATGGTATGGGACTAATAGGCTTTTTCTTAATGCTATACTTCTTGGAGATAAGATATATATCCCATAATGAGATGGTTTAGAGATATAGGACCAGGTGTATTAATTGCTGCAGCTTTTATTGGACCTGGTACTGTGACTCTATGTACTATTGCAGGAGCCTCATTTGGTTATTCTTTAATATGGGCTATTATTCTGTCAATCTTTTCTACAATTGTTCTACAAGAGATGTCTCTTAGAATAGGATTAATTACTAAGATGAACTTAGCTCAAGTAATTAGAATAAATATTAAATCTAAATTTTTAAACAGACTCCTGTTAATTCTAATAATCAGTTCAATATTAATTGGAAATGCTGCATATGAAGCTGGAAATATTACAGGAGCTTCACTTGGTATTTCAGCAATTCTAAACTCACAATCTATCAATTATATACCAATCTTTGTTGGGTTAATAGCATTTATTGTCCTGTATCAAGGAGATTATAAAGTATTAGAAAGATCACTTGTTTTTCTAGTTTTAATTATGAGTATATCCTTTTTTATAACTGCAATTATAACTAAGCCTGATATTAATGCACTAATCAATGGAGTCATAACTCCAAAAATAGATTCAAATAATTTAACGATCATTTTAGGCTTAATTGGAACAACTGTAGTTCCATACAACCTTTTTCTTCACTCATCTTTAGTCTCTGAAAAGTGGAATTCAATAAATAAATTAAAAGTTGCAAGATTTGAAAGTTTCTTTTCAATTCTTATTGGAGGTCTTGTATCTCTTTCTATCATAATTACCGCAGCTTCTGTAAACAATAAAGATGTAAATGGAGTAATTGATCTTGCTAAAGGGTTAGAGCCTTTATATGGAAATTTTGCGATATATTTTTTAGGTATAGGCCTTTTTGCATCAGGGATTACCTCATCTATTACTGCTCCTTTAGCTGCTGCTTATGTTGCTAAAAGCTGCTTTGGTTGGCAAGATTCACTTAAGAGTAGAAAATTTAGAGCTATTTGGATCATTATTTTAATTACTGGTGTGCTAGTGTCTATGGTAAAAATAAATCCAATTGAAATAATAAAATTTGCGCAGTTTTCTAATAGTCTTCTACTACCAATTATTGCAATAATTCTTTTATGGCTGATTAATAATAAAAATATAATCAGTAATAAGTATAGTTATAGATATCAAAATATTTTTGGTTTTCTTATAGTGATTATATCACTAATCCTAGGAAGTAAAGGCTTAATATCACTCATATAATGTTAAATATAAATTGTGATTTAGGAGAGGGACTTAATAATGAGCATATCATTATGCCCTTGATTGATTCATGTAATATTGCATGTGGTGGTCATGCAGGTGATAACGGAAGTATGATTGAATGTGTTGAAATATCAATAAAAAATAATGTAAAAATAGGTGCTCACCCATCTTATCCGGACAAAATAAATTTTGGAAGAAAAAAAAAAGATATTTCACCTTCTGAATTATCTTACAGCATAATATCGCAAATTGAATCTCTTGAGACTATTGCTGATTCATATGGTCTTGAACTTAATCACATTAAAGCACATGGAGCTCTTTATAATCAAATGATAATTGATGCTGAACTTTCTAATTTTTACTTAGACACTATAAAAGATTTCAAAAATAAATGTTCATTATATATACCATATAAATCTGAGATTGAAAAAATAGCTTTAAAAAAAGGTTTTAGCATTATCTATGAAGTATTTGGAGATAGAAATTATAATGATGATTTAAGTTTAGTTTCTCGTAATAATGAAAATGCCTTAATAACTAATCCAGAAAGTGTTGTAAATCATATAAAGACAATAAAAGAAACTGAAACTGTAAAGACTATTAATGGAAATTATAAAAAGATAAAGTTCGATACAATCTGTATTCATTCTGATACAAATAACTCAATTGAGATATTAAAAAAAATAAATCAAGAATTTGATGAAAGCTAATTTAATAAAGTATTTCATTTTTAATGAAAACTCTATTCTTATATCATATGATCATCAAATTGATTCAGAATTAGTTTATACTATATCTAATAATAAAATCAATATTGAAAAGCATATTAAAGGCTGTATCATTGAAATTGTTCAGTCAATTAATTCTTTACTAATAATTTTTGATAAAAATAAAGTCAATGCCAATGAGCTAATTTCAGAGTTAAAAAAAATTGAAAATACAGAGAATAATTATTTGAGATCAAATAAAATTTGGCAAATACCAGTTTGTTATGACATTAAGTATGCTGTTGACCTAGAAAGTTTAGCAAATGATAAACAATTGTCTCCATCAGAAATTATTGATATTCACAAATCCAAAGTATATGATGTTTTGTCTATGGGATTTCTTCCTGGTTTTATGTATTTAGGTTTTACACATGAAAATCTTTATTGTGAAAGAAAATATTCTCCATCTTTGCACATAAAGAAGGGGTCTATTGGAGTTGCATTAAATCAAACATGTATATACCCACAAGATAGTCCTGGTGGTTGGCATATTATAGGTATTTCTCCTATTGATTTTTTTGATTTAGGATCTAAAACACCATGCTTCGCAAAGCCTGGTGATAAGATTAGGTTTATTGAAATATCCAGTAAACAATACCAAAAAATGAAAAAAGAAAAGTCATTAAAACCAATATCTAAATAAATGATTAAAGTAATTCAGCCAGGTCTTTTCACAACAATACAAGATGGAGGAAGACATGGGTATAGAAATATTGGAATTCCTACCTCTGGTTTTATGGATCAAGAAAGCGCATGGGCTGCTAATAAAATTGTTGATAATGATAGGGAAGAATCCCTTGTTGAGATTACATTAAAAGGGCCAACACTACTTTTCAATGATAACCACACTATATCAATTACAGGTGGAGATTTTAACCCGTTAATTAATGATATGCCAATTAAAATGTATGAGTCAATTAACGTCAAATTGGGAGATACATTAAAAATTAATAATACAAAAGATGGTGCTAGATGCTATCTAGCCATATCTGGCGGAATTGATGTTAAATCTATATTTGGAAGTAAATCGTTTCTAAGTAATATATCAGAATCATATTATTTAAGAAAAGGAGATGAGATCAAAATCTCTAATAATTCTAATAATAAAATTTTAAAGAAAAATAAATTAAAATTTAAATTAAATAGGTCTATGGAAGTCTTTGAAGGTCCTGAATTTGATCTGTTGAGCATTAAAGTAAAAAAGATGGTACTTAAAAATGAATTTACTATTAGAACTAATAGTAGAATGGCATATAATCTTGAGGAGAAGGTTCAGATTGGAATAAAATCAATTATCTCATCACCAGTGATGCCTGGTACAGTTCAACTAACTCCATCTGGAAAAATGATTATACTTCACAGAGATTGTCAAACTACGGGTGGGTATCCAAGAATTCTACAACTTAACAAAAGTTCATTAAACCATTTATCGCAAATAAAATCTAATGAAAAAATTAAATTTAGTCTGATTAATTCGTAATAATGTTTATTTCAATTAATTTGGTCTCATTTAATCTCTTCTCCTGCCTATTTTTTATTCTGTATAATTTATTTAATTCTCTTTCTCTCTTTTTACTAGTTTTATCTGGAATAACAATTGTATCTAACTTAAACTCTGCTTTAATATCTTCCATAAGTTTTTTAATTTCTTTATCGATAGATATAATCTCTCTTTTTAAAGCTCTTCTTTCCAAAATACCATTTAGATTACTGTCAATTCTTACATTTTCAACTTCATTTAATAGCTTAAGCACCTGATTATCTCCAGCTGCTTGATAAACTGCGCTATTATTATATCTATTTTCATTTTTTAATGTTTTTCCATCAATGATAATATCAACTGGCCCTTTATGTCTGAAACTAAAAACTCTTTTTGAAATAAATTCTTGAAGATTAATTATAATTCTTAAATCTTGTCTGTAAAATTGAGACTTTAAAAGACCTCTTAATAACTCATCCCTTTCTCTAGCAGTATATTCTTCTCCAAATAAAAAAATTGTTGGGAGTCTTTCTGTTCCCACATTTACATTTTTAAGATCTATTTTAGAACCTTCTTGAGAATAAATAGTACCAAAAGAAAGCACAATTACTATGAAAGTGATAAAATAAGGTCTCATATTTAAAATTAAGAAAAACTATTAATATTATTCTGGCACTATAAAAACTAAGGGATCAAAATCCCATAAATACGGAAGTAGAAAGAAAACAAATAATGTTAAGAGGACAATTGAAAGTAAATTCATCCAAATCCCAACTCTCACCATATCAGGAATACGAAGATAGCCTGATCCAAAAACTATGGCATTTGGAGGTGTAGCTACAGGAAGCATAAATGCACATGAAGC
>Ga0114933_10004540_pt1 | contig 12953 bp, 11 predicted proteins | sample 4SBtaG_FD_89691 | JGI IMG/M metagenome (GOLD analysis project Ga0114933, IMG submission 89691) | Deep subsurface microbial communities from Kolumbo volcano to uncover new lineages of life (NeLLi) - 4SBTROV12_W25 metaG | ecosystem: Environmental > Aquatic > Marine > Volcanic | place: Kolumbo...
AAAGCTTGTGGATTTAAAAAAGCTGATATTGCTACAAAAACTGCTGCAAGACCTACAAGACTATGAAAGCCGGCCACTAACTCTGGCATTGCTGTCATTGGTATTTTATAAGCTATAAAAGCTCCTATTGATCCTCCTGCTAGCAAGAAAATTAGCACGTAAATAAAACCAACAGAAAAATTTCCTAAAGATAAAAAAGTTACCGTTATAGCAATTATCATTCCCAAAATTCCAAATAAATTGCCTTTTCTAGATGTTTCTGGAGATGATAATCCCCTTAAAGCTAAAATAAATAATACACCCGAAATTAAATAAAATATTGCTAACAAATTTGCTGACATATCTATTTATTTTTCTTTCTCTTTTTATACATTTGGAGCATTCTTTGAGTTACTAAAAAACCTCCAAAAATATTTATTGCTGCTAAAAAAATTGCCAAAAAACCAAATATATTTGATGTATCAAAAATACTCTTTATATCTCCTGATAATCCTGCAATTATTGCCCCAACTATAATCACTGATGAAATTGCATTTGTAACTGACATTAAGGGAGTGTGCAAAGAAGGAGTTACACTCCAGACAACATAATATCCGACAAATATAGATAAAATAAAAATACTTAATCTAAATATAAATGGGTCAATTTCCATAATTAAAATTTTTTATCCATCAGTGTTGCTTGTACAATTTCATCTTCCTTATTTATTAAAATATCTTTTTTCTCTTTATCATATAAATAATTGACAAAATTAAATAAATTTTTTGCGTACAAATTAGATGCTGTTAAAGCTAAATTATTTAGTATATTTCGTGCGCCCATTATCTTAACTCCATTAATAACATTAATTTTGTCAGCTTCTGAGTATGCTGAATTTCCTCCTTGTCCTACTGCTAAGTCGTAAATAATTGATCCAGGTTTCATAATTTTTACCATATCTTCTGAAATAATTCTTGGTGCTTTCTTTCCTGGTATTAAAGCAGTACAAACAACAATGTCACTTTCTTTAATTGAGTTTTTTAGTAATGCTGCCTGTTTTTTTTTAAATTCATCATCAACTTCTTTTGCATATCCCCCTGCTGTTTCTAAATTGCCTGCATCTTTTACTGACAGAAATTTTCCTCCCAAACTTTCAACTTGTTCTTTAGCAGCAGCTCTTACATCGGTTGCATAAACTATGGCTCCCAATCTTTTTGCTGTTGCTATTGCTTGAAGACCCGCAACACCTGCGCCTATAATTAATATTTTTGCAGGCGTAATTGTTCCCGCGGCAGTCATCATCATAGGAATAGCTTTTCCGAACTCCTTAACTGATTCTATAACCGCTCGGTAACCAGCTAAATTAGCTTGCGAAGATAAAACGTCCATTGATTGGGCTTTGGTAATCCTCGGAAGAAGGTTTAAAGAAAAAATTTTAATATCATTTTTAACTAAATTGTTGATGATTTCCTTGTCGCTAACTGAATCAAATTGACCAATTAATATCGATTTCTTTTTAATACTATTAATTCTATCATTTGATAAAAAATTAACTTTTAAAACTATTTCTGAATTTTCAAGTACTTTTTCACCTGAATCATAAAAATTAACTCCATTCTTTTTATACTCTTCATCAGCTATGCCCAGATGTGAGGCATAATTTTTTTCGAGTAAAATTGAAAATTCTAAATTTTTAAACTTCTTTGCAGTTTCTGGCGTTATAGAAACTCTTTTTTCTTTGGTAAGATCTTCTTTAACAGATCCAATAACTTTCATTATTTTTATCTTTGTCTTGCTTTATATTTAGGATTTTTTTTATTTATTATATAAACACGCCCTCTTCTCCGAACGAGTTTAGAGTTTAGATCTCTTTTTTTGTGCGATTTAAGTGAGCTTACCACTTTCATAATAAAATAATTTTAAATTTTTTTAGCCTGGCAACGTCCTACTCTTCCATGTCTTAAGACAAAGTACCATCGGCGCTGAAGGACTTGACTTCCGAGTTCGGAATGGGATCGGGTATTGCCCCTTCGCAATAATCACCAGGCTCATAGGGTATATATTCAATAAACTTTTTTGTAAAGTAAAAATAAATAGTGGGAATTTTTATAAATCAATAGTTGGTGGGTGTGATAAGAATTGAACTTATGACCTCTACGATGTCAACGTAGCGTTCTACCACTGAACTACACACCCCCTCTAAAGTATAAAATAGGTTATACTATTTTATAGTATGTTCTCGTAAAGCTTTAATTTGACCTTAAAATATTACTCATTTGTGAAATAAATTGTTTTTTTGTAGAAAGTGTATTTTTAGACATGTTGTCTTGAATATCTGCATAGTTTTTCATAATTAAATCTATTGTTTCCTGAAGAGATTTTGCGCTTCTCTTTGAAACAAAAATTCCTTTTCTATTTTGAATTACATGTTTTATTTCTTCAAATATTATTACTGGTCTAGATCTTGCTAGAGATTCGTCAATAACTTTTGGATGAGCTTCTGTAAAAGAAGGAAGAATAAAAATATTATGATTATCATAAATTTTTATTAATGAAACTGGATCTTGGTTGTACCCTAAAAAATTTATGTTTTTATTATTTGATTTTAAGTTTTGAGTTCTGCCTACAATAGATAATTGGGCGTTGAGTTGCTCTGTATCAAAAATTTTCAATAAAGAAAAAATTCCTTTTTCAACTTTTATCCTTCCAATATATAAAAGCTTAGGTTTGTCAAGTAGAGCTGGCTTTTTATTATCAAACCACAGGGAATTTAATTCTGATGGAAATACTAAGTAACTTTCTCTTTTTGTGAACAATCTTTTTTGGCAGGTAATAATATTTGTTTTGAATGTAACTATATTAAACATTAGACTGTAAATAATGGGGCCAATAAATCCAAAAATTGCTTTGTATTCCTCGTGACCGTCACTTCTTAAATAAACAAAAATTTTTTTTTTGAAAAAAAATAAAAAGAGGTATGAAAAAAAAGTGTAAGGATTTATAGCTATTATCAAATAAATAGTTTCTTTTTTTTTGAAGGTTTTAAAAATCTTAAATAAAAAATGAAATATGTTTGAGGCAATCTCAACTTTATTTAATTTTATTAGATGCGCTCTATCAATTTTCGATTTTCGGGCAATAACCGTAACATCAAAATCTTTGCTAAAATCTTCCGAGGTTCTTGCTTCAAAATTATCACAATAAAAATCATTATTTTTTTTTGATATTTTTTCATTGTCTATTATTACTAAATTTTTATAGGACATTTATTTTTTCAAAATTAGATATTAGTTACAAATAGTCTTTTATTAAATCATTTATTTTTGTTTTCTTAATTTCCATTTTAAGTGAACTTTTGATTAAACTGGTATTGGAACATATAGTTTGTGTTTCGTCAAAATTAGTTATTTTAAAGGAAATATGAAATTTTTTCTTAATTTTTTTTTCAAAAGCTTTGATTACTTCTAAAACAGAATACCTAATCCCAGATCCACAATTTAATAAAATATTTTTATTTTTGTTTAAGTATTTGTAAGTCTTTTCGTGTATTTCGCATAAATCTTTTATATGAATAAAATCTCTTTCTGGAGTTCCGTCTTTTGTATTAAATTTTTTTCCATTTATATTTATTTTGTATTTTTTTTCCTTAATATTTTTACTAATAATATCAAATAAAGAATTTATTTTTTTACTAATTTTGTAAACTACTGTTGAGCCCACTACATTAAAATATCTTAAAATTGCATAATTATTATTTTTATTTTTAAATCCATTATTAATAATATGTTCACAAGCAAGTTTAGATAATCCATAATAATTTGCCGGGCGGCAAAATTTTGTTTCACTTATTTTTTCTCTTGGAACTTTTCCATATACTGCAGCAGAAGAGGAAAATATTAATTTTGTTTTTTTATTTTTGAAACCAAAATGAACTAAATTTTTAGTTGCTAAAACATTATTATTAAAGGATTTTAAAGTATTCTTATTAAATTCTTTTACACCAGAAAATGCCGCTAGATGGATTATTAAATCAAAATTTTTTTTTTTAAAGAAAGATTTTACCTTGTTTTCTTTTGCTAAATCTATTTTATAAAAACTGATATCTTTTTTAATATTTTTATCAAAGGCGACGGAAGTTGATAAATTATCAATAACGCAAATATGGTATTTTTTTTTTATAAAAAAATTTAACAAATTTCGACCAACGTACCCTGCTCCACCGGTTATTAGTATTTTTTTATTTAGCTTTTTCATAAGCTATTTTATAAGAAATTAAATAAGTTAAAAAAAATATCATAGAATAATATTTACAAAACATTCCGTCATTCATCATTAATATTGCTGGTATAATTAACATTAAATAAATTAAATTTATTATTATAGAAACATAGTAATTGCTTTTTAATTTATTTTTATTTTTTTTTAAAAGTATTTTATAGAGAAGCATATGGAAATGATTTTCATCAGAATGTAGTGGAGATTCTTTTTCTTTTATTAATTTTCTGAAAAAAGAGAAAAAAACTTCAAAAAATAAGTAAAATAACAAGATGCAGAAATAAAAAGGCGAAATTTCTGGATTTTCAGTACTTGTTTTTATTACTGAAATGGCAATAAAAGCACCTAAAAGATATGCTCCCCCGTCTCCAAGAAAAATCTTTGCTTTTGGAAAATTAAATATTAAAAAATTAATTAAGATTAATATTCCTAAAAATAATAAAAATGCTAAATCACTGTTTCCACCCAAATAATTAATAAAAAATAAATTAATAATTATAATGAGTGTGTGCAAACCTAACAGCCCATTGTAACCATCGATTAGGTTTGCTCCATTAACTACAAATAAAAAACATAAACAAATAAAAATTAAAGAGAAAAATTCTGATTTTTCTAGCCAACTGTTTAAAATTTCTATACCAGTCATTTCAAGATAAAAATTATTGAATCTGACCAAGATAACAAGAAAAATGCCCATTAAAGCAAGTCTAACTTTTGGACTAAAATTTATTTTTAAATCATCTAAAAAACCAAGCAAGAAAAATAGAGAGCAAAATGAAATATATTCAAGAAAAAATATATTTTTAAAAAATGAAAAATAAAGATAAACAATGGTCAAAGAAAGAAATATACAAGTGCCACCAATAATTGGCGTTGGAAACTGATGAAAGGCTTGTGGTTTTTTTAATTGATCATCAATTAAAGCTTTGGGGTAATATTTGTGTATTGTCAACAAAAAGTACTTATAAAAAAGTATATTAAAAGCAATTAAAATAATAATTAGAAATAAATTATTTTGATACATATCTCTTCATTATATAGTTAATAAAATAAGCTGCTAAAATTATTTGTATCGGTAAAATGACTAGCTTATACCTAGGAAGTATAAAAAATATAGAAAATATTATTAGGTTAGAAAAAAGATATATTCCAAAGCATTCATTTTCAAGTTTATTATTTTTATAAAAAAATAATAGGCCCGGTGCAGATAAAATGGAAATTAAAATAATTGGGAATATATGAAAAAAATTATAATAGTTTGGGTAACTAGAATTTATATCAATAAAATAATAAGAGAAGAGTTTTTTAAAAAATAATGTGAAATATTTAGAAAAATCCTTTTTTAAGTTGACAATAGCTTGATCTAAAAAAACATTGTCTCTATTTATTTCGTAATGTTTATTTTTTTCTAGATTATCAATATTATTTTTAAGTTTTTTAAATTCAATTTTTTCAAAATCTGTATAACCCTCTACATTTGCTAATTCATTGTTACCTTTCCATAAGTTGTATCCTAAAGATTTAACAATAAATATTTCATTAAAATGAATATAATTTCTAACCATGTAAGGAGAAACTACTATTGAAATTATAATCATAATTTTAACTAAATTTGTAAACTTTATTTTTTTTTTTAAAAACACAAAAAATAAAATGCAAAGAAAAATTAATATAAATTCACCTCTAGTTAAAATCATTGCGCCAGAAATAATTGAAAAAAATATTATATTTCTTTGATTTTTTTCTTTTATTATTAAAATTAAAAATTTTAAAAAAAGAAGTGAAAAAAGAACTTGTAAATTTATAGAAGAAATTTGTCCACAATAATATAAATTTAAAGGAATGATAGAAAAAACAATTGAATTAATTAACGAAAGTTTGTTAGAAAAAAAATTTTGATTTATTTGATAAAATATATAAACACAATAAGTTGACAATATTATTTGAATAAAAATTATTGCATACATTAAATTATCGCCGCTGAAATTACTAATAAAGTTTATTGAATAGAGAAAAAAAGGATACATGGGTGGCATAAATACACTTGGTATCAACTGCTCATTAAATATTAATAAAGAATAACTCTTATATTTTATTAAATGTGCTAGTAAAACGTTCCATTCATTATTGACTCCCAAACGATATCCTTTTGGTTCGTTGTATTGATCTCCTAAAAAATAAACAACCACAAGCCTTATTAAAAAGCTAAACACCATTAACCAGAACAAAAAATTAATTTTTGTGTTTAGATTCTTTTTAATCATAAGCAAAAAATGTATCTTTTATTAATTTTTAATCTTATTGGAAGCTTTCAACTAATTCCTTTATTATTCGTTTATTATTATATTCTTGTTTCCAATTAGGGTAGTGTTTTCTAAATTTTTTAGTATCAGTAATGTACCAAATATGGTCTCCAATTCTGTTATTTTTGTGATAAGTTTTTTTTATTTTTTTATTTGTTATAGACATCACGTAATCTAAAGCTTCAACTACAGAACAGTTCGATTTTCTTCCACCTCCAATATTATATACTTCACCTACTCTAGGTTTTTTAAAATAATTCCAAAAACATTTTACCAAATCATAACTATGAATATTGTCTCGAACTTGCTTTCCTTTATAACCAATAATTGTATATTTATTTTTTTTTACTGATGATTTAACTAAGTAAGATAAAAAACCATGTAATTTTGCACCTGAGTGATTTGGTCCGGTAATACAACTTGCTCTAAAACAAACAGTTTTTAGACCTTCGTTTTTTCCATACTCTTGCACTATTAAGTCTGCATAGCACTTCGAGGCTCCAAAAAAACTATGTATAGAATTATCCAAACTCATATCTTCGCTTATTCCATTAAAATATTTGTGTCCTTTTAATATTTCCCATCTAGAGTTAATTTCTTTTAGTGGCAGCAAGTTTGGATTGTCTCCATAAACTTTGTTTGTGGACATAAAAATAAATGAAGCATTGTATGAATATTTTTTTGTCAAATTTAAAAGATTTAGTGTTCCCAATGCATTAATGTTAAAATCAACAAAAGGTCTTGTCTTTGCCCAATCATGTGAGGGCTGAGCTGCAGAATGTATTATTAACTTAATAGAATTTTTATATTTTTTAAAAATTTTTTCTAAGGCTGAATGATTTCTTATATCAATATTTTTATGAAAATAGTTTTTATATGATTTAATTAAATATTTTTTTACCCAGTTGATGTCACCATCTTTACCAAAAAATTCTGCTCTAGAGTTATTGTCTATACCAATAATATCAAAACCTTTAGAGGCGAAAAACTTTACTGATTCTGAGCCAACTAATCCACATGACCCGGTTATTAAAACTACACTCATTTGATATATTTAATTAATATTTTTTTATTAGGTAACATCCATTTGTACATATCCTGAATGATATGTAAAATTTTTTTTTCGGGGCTCCATTTGTATATTTTTTTAGCTTGTGAATTATTTGTTACATAATAGGGTATGTCATAATTAGATGTTTTCTTATTGGAAAAGATTTTTATTTCATTAGATGTAATTTTTTGGCAAATTTTTGTAAGATTTTTTAGAGAAATTGAATTTTTTTTTCCTCCTCCGGCATTAATAGTAAGATTATTAATGCTGCCAATTTTTTTTATCTGTAACATAATTAATTTACATACATCTGATATATGAATCACATCTCTTACTTGCTGTCCTTTTCCACCAAATCCTATATAGCTTAATTTTTTTTTATTTAAATGTCTCCACAGCCAAAGACTAACGACACCTTGGTCTTGTTTGCCAAATTGCCATGGTCCAGAAATTAAACCAAATCTAGTTATTACATATTTTATATTATGTAAGAAAGAAAATTCTTTTATTAAATGTTCAGAGCTGTACTTACAAAAACCATATATTGATTTGGCTCCAAAAGTATCAAATTTTTCATCTACTAAAAAATTTCTTTTTTTTAATTTTTGTAATTTGTTAATGGAGTAAACTCTGCTTGATGAAAGAAAAATTAATTTTGATTTATCTTTTACGCACTTTTTTAATATATTAAAAGTTCCCACTAAGTTAGTATAGAAAACTCTATCAACTTCTTTTTTTGAAGCTTCGACTGCTGCTTCGGCGCAGCAGTCAACTATTAAATCATATTTAGGTAATTTTTTTAAAGCTTTATTATTAGAAATATCAATTTTAAAATTTTTTATTTTATTTTTTTTTAATCTATTAAGATTTAGCAATGTTCCTTTTCTACTCAAATTATCTAAAGAATTAATTTGGGTGCTGATGCGTTTTTTTTTTAAATAAATTGCTAAATTTGAACCTACAAACCCACAACCTCCTGTAATAAGTATTTTCATGTCGGTAAAAATTATCTATTATCACTAATAAATAGAAAATAAAACCAATATTATGAAACTTTCAATAATAATCCCAGTAAGAAACGAAGAATTTTTGATAAAAAAAATTATTGATCAGTTACAAAGTAAATTGAAAATTCCATCTTATGAAATTATTTTTATTAATGATTTTAGTACAGACAATACAGTTAAAATTACTCAAGAGTTAATTAAAAATTCTTCTCAAATTAATATTTACAGTAATAAAAGAAAAGGATTAGGAGGTGCAATTACTGAAGGTATTAACAGAACTACAGGTGATATTATTTGTATTATGATGTCTGATCTATCCGATAGTATTGATGATCTAGAAAGTTACTATAAAATTATAAGTGATGAAAATGTAGATGCTGTTTTTGGTTCTCGATTTATTAAAGGTTCTAAGGTAATTGAATATCCCAAAAAAAAACTAATATTAAATAGAATTTTCAATTTAATTACTAAATTAATATTCTTTAGTGATTATAATGACTTCACGAATGCTTTTAAAATTTACAAGAAGAATGCTTTAATAAAGACATTTCCGCTAGTATCAGAAAGTTTCAATGTTTTTTTAGAATTGCCTCTTAAAATTATATCAAGAAAAATGAAATATAAAATAATTCCAATTACCTGGGTTAATAGAAAAGAAGGCACCTCTAAATTTGATATAAAAGAATTAAGAGCTAAATATTTATTTACATTAATTTATTGTTTGCTTGAAAAATTACTTTTGAAAAAGTAATTTCTTGTATTTAAATAAATTCAAATTATTAACATAATGTATAAGAATTTTTAATGAAGAAAATTTTATTTATTTCAACGAGATACCCTTTTCCTATTTTTGGGGCAGATAAATTAAGATCGTTTGATATTTTAAAATTTTTATCAAAAAAAAATAAAATAGATTTGGTGTGTTTGGGAGACAAAAAGGAAATAAAAAATAAAAATCTTTCCTTTTGTAGCAGTGTAAAAGTTTTTCAATTAAATTTTATATCAAGAATTATTAATATTATAATTTCACTTTTTAAACTGGAACCACTCCAAAATGGCTACTATCTATCAACTGAAATGAAAAGTTTTATTGATAGTAATAAACATAAATATGATTCTATTATTTGTCATTTGTTAAGATCATCTCAATATATGCCTGCTAAATTTGAAGGTAAGAAAGTTCTTGAAATGACAGATTTAACCTCTTCTAATTATCAACAATCAATTAAGCAGTTGCCTTACCTGAATCCTCTTAAATATATATATTTTATTGAAAAATTATTAGTAGAAAGGTACGAAAAAAAAAATTTAAAAAAATTTGATAATATAGTTTTTGTTTCAAATATTGATGCAAAAAAAGCTAGAGAAAAAATTTCTAATAAAGAAAAAATCTGCGTTATAGGAAGCGCCCAAAATTTTAATACAAAAATATTTAAATATAAAAAAAATAACAATAAAATTATTTTTATCGGCAATATAAATTATTTACCAAATAAATTAGCCTGTAAAGACTTTTCAAAAAATGTCCTGAAAAAAATTAATTTAAAATATCCTGAAATAAAATTTCATGTTATTGGAAATATAGGATATTTAAACAAATTTTTTTTACAAAGACATAAAAATGTAATTATACATGGAAAGGTCAATAATTTGAAAAATGTAATTACAAACTCAATTTGTGGATTGTGCAATGTAAAAATATCTACTGGTTTTCAATATAAAATTCTAACTTACATGAGCTATGGTATTCCAGCAGTTGTTAGTACTAATTCCTTTGTTAATACAAAATTAAAAAAAAATAAAGAAGTTTTGGTATTTAGTAACAATGATAAACTCATAGAAAAAATCCTTTACCTAAAAAATAATAAAAGGATTGCTAATCGATTATCAAAAAATTCTCATATGGTTACAAAAAAAAAATATGACAGAAATAAAGTGCTTTTGAAATATAATAAAATAATATAGGGATTAATATTAAATTTTATGTATAAAATAAAATCTTTTGTAGAAGAAAAAATAAAAAATGATACACACCTGCTAACAAATTTTGTTTTTGCTTTTTTTCCAATTAGTTTTATTTTAGGAAGTTTCGCAGTAAATAGTAACTTATTGCTATTTTGTGGTTTGGGTATTTATTATTTAAAGTCAAAAATTTTAAGAACTAAATTAGATTGGTTTATTAAAATTATTTTTTTATTTTTTTTTGTCGTATTTTTATCTACAAGTTTAAGTTTTTTTCAATCTTTATATTTTCAAGATGATAGCAGTATGAGTCTCACCAGATTTACAAAATCGATGCTTTTTTTTAGATTTTTCTTATTGCTAATAACAATATATTATTTACATCAGGCTAATATTTTAAAGTTTAAATATTTTTTTGTTACCACAACTTTTGCGACTATTTTTGTTTCTTTAGATATAATTTTTCAATATATTTTTGGCTTTAATACAATTGGTTTGCAGGGTCATTGGTATAATACTGGTTTTTTTGGCAATGAAGTTATAGCGGGAGGATACCTACAAAGATTTTCTTTTTTTGCAATTTTTTTTACAATCTTAACTTTCAATAATAAAAATTATTTTAAATTTATTTCTACTTCAATAGTAGTATGCATTTTGGGATCCGCTATACTTTTTTCCGGTAATAGAATGCCACTTATTATATTTATATTTGGGCTATTTTTTGTTTTATTATTTGATCTTAAAATAAGAAAAATTTTCTTAACGAGTCTTGTGGTTTTTTTAGTAATTTTAAATTTTTTAATTTCGTCAAATGATACCAATAAAATGAGATTGGGTAATTTTTATAGTGACGCCAAAGGTATTTTGTATGTTTTTACAGAAAAAGTTTTTCCAAAATTAGTACAAGACAATAAAAATTCTATTGTAAAAAAAGATTCTTCTACTGAAAGTGAAAAAAGTGACTCTTTAAAATTCAGGCATCAATCCTTTCATGAAAGAATATTTTTAACAGCTATAGACACTTGGAAATTTAATAAAATACTTGGAAATGGAATTAAAGCTTTTAGATTTGATTGTCTTAAACTAAAAGAAATACCTGGCATCAACATGGAAGAAGATTTATTTCCTGACAAAAAAAATCGATTATGCTCCCAACATCCTCACAATTATTATCTCGAAGTTTTAACTGAAACTGGAATTGTTGGTTCTATCATTGTATTGATAATCGCTTTCTCGTTTATATTTTTTATTTTCAAAAGTATAAAATTTATAAAAAAAATTAACTTTGAAAATTTTATTTTATTATCAGCAATTATTAGTTTAACTTTGGAAACGCTTCCTTTAAAAAGTACTGGAAGCCTTTTTACAACAAACAATGCAACTTACTTAATTTTAATTGGTTCTATTATTTTGTGTTACAGAAAAAATTTTAAAACTAAAAGATAAATTTTCTTACAAAATTATTTGGTAACAACAATGAAATTAGATACTTAACTTTTCTTAGAGAAAATGGCATTCTTTTTAATTGTAATCTTGCTCCTTTGCGGTCATTATCTAATATTAGGCTTACTACTTCGAGAGTAATGATCTTTTCATCAATTTTTAAAAAATTTTTGTTATTAAAAATAGAAGTATAATCTTTCATTTTTTCGCGCCAAATTTTTAACTCTTGTATTTGGCTATTTTTTTTTAAAAAAGACTCATTTTTCCAATGTGATCTCCACGATGCTATGGGTTTTTCTACACATTCAAATTTATATTTAGAAGACATTCTAATCATTAAATCAAAGTCACCCATTATATTAAATGAACTATCAAAAGCTGCTTGAATATTTAAAAAGCTTTTTCTTACGACAAGTGTAAGCAATGATGCACAATAATTTTTTAGTAAATCATCAAGAATGAATCCTCTTGGCATTTTACCTCTCATGAAAATTTTTTTAGTTTTAAGTTTTTCATTAATAATTAAAACATTTCCATATACTACGCCAACTTTTGAATCATTAAAAAGTGGTATTTGTAGTTCGAGTTTATTTTTTTCCCACAAATCATCTGTATCTAAAAAAGCAATAAATTCGCCAGATGATTTTTTAATTGCTTCATTTCTCGCTTCATACAAAACTGTATGTTTATTAGCGTAATAATATTTGAATCTTTTATCATTAAATTTTCTAAATATTTCTGCACTTTTGTCATTAGATTGATTATCCCAAAAAATTAACTCCCAGTTTTTATAGGTTTGGGATAATAAACTTTCAATACTTTCTTTTAAATAAGCTTCGCCATTGTAACAATTCATTATTACGCTAACTAAGGGTTGTCCGTTAATTTGTTTTGTCATTAAAATATTTAATTGTAGATTGCAGTCCTTTTTCA
>Ga0114933_10004543_pt1 | contig 12950 bp, 9 predicted proteins | sample 4SBtaG_FD_89691 | JGI IMG/M metagenome (GOLD analysis project Ga0114933, IMG submission 89691) | Deep subsurface microbial communities from Kolumbo volcano to uncover new lineages of life (NeLLi) - 4SBTROV12_W25 metaG | ecosystem: Environmental > Aquatic > Marine > Volcanic | place: Kolumbo...
TAACCGCTGAGAAGAGAGTTCTTTGGTACGGTGTTGCTGCTTCATTATTTGCAAGCGCTATTGTTGGTTTTCTTCTTACATCTATAAATGAAAGTGTCGGTAATACTTCTTATGAAAAACTTTTCGAAGCTATTTTCATGTATATAACTGCCGGTATCCTATTTTATGTTATTTTTTGGTTGGCAAAACATGTTAGTGATCGCAAAGAAATAGAAAATTCAGTTAAAAATGCTATAGCCGGTTCAGGTTTTGCCCTGTTTCTTTTAGTCTTCTTTTCAATTTTAAGGGAAGGTTTTGAAACCGCTTTATTTCTTATTGCCAGTGTTACAAATACTGGAAGTTTCTCTTATTTAGGTTTTTTCACAGGTGCAATATTGGCTATTTTCATCGGCTATGCAGTTGTAGTGCAAGGAAAGAAAGTAAATCTAAGATCATTTTTTAAAGCTACAACTTTATTGCTAGTTTTATTTGCTTCTGGAATGATTGCGTATGGAACACATGAAGTTGAATCTTACTTAGTTAAAAATGAAACAATTGATAAAAATAATATACCAAGAGTTTGGAATATCCTTCAGCCAAAATCTTCATTGGATAATAATGAAAATGAAATATTTTATACCTATGATAAATCCAAAGGAAAATATTATCATTTGCTTCATGATAAAGGAAATGTAGGTGTATTCATAAAGGGTTTCTTTGGATACAACAGTGATCCAAATTATGTAGAACTTATATTGTGGATTCTCTCAATGTTATTTGGCATAAGGATGTGGTCATCATTTTATAGGGCTAGCTGAATACCTCTATAAACAATAGTTGCTACAACTATAAAAAAACTTACAATTATCGCTAAACCAAGAATAATTACGATTAACATTAATATAATGGTATATCTATCATGTTGCTTAAAGAGTTTCATGCTATGTCGCCCAAAAAAGAAACAATAACATATAAAGTATCTATTGAGGAATTAGGTTTGAGACTTGATCAATTTTTATCAAATAATATTTCTAATTTAAGTCGATCAAGAATAAAGCATCTAATAAATGAGGGTAATGTATTTAAAATTTATGATAATAAACATATCCCAATAGAGGATCCCTCTAAAAAAGTTGCCTCAGAGGAAAGTTACTATATTAATATTCCAGAACCAATCGATCCAAAACCTATAGCTCAAGAAATTCCTCTTGAAATTCTTTACGAAGATAAAGATTTAATTGTTATTAACAAACCTATTGGTCTTGTTGTGCACCCTGCCCCAGGAAATTATGATAATACTTTAGTAAATGCATTAATTGCACATTGTGGTGAGAGTTTATCTGGTATCGGAGGTGAAAAAAAACCTGGAATAGTTCATAGACTTGATAAAGATACAAGTGGTGTCATGGTAATAGCCAAAAATGATAATACTCATGAAAGCTTATCAAAACAATTTGCCAATCATGGTAGAGATGGAAAATTAATAAGATCCTATAAAGCATTAGTTTGGGGTATTCCAAATATTCAATCAGGAAAAATTGAAACATTTATAGGAAGATCAAATAAAAATAGAAAAAAAATGGCTGTTTATAAAGATGAAAAAAAAGGAAGAAGATTTGCCATTACACATTGGAAAAGAATTAAATTTAATAAAGAATTAGATATTTCTAAAATCCAATGTAATTTAGAAACAGGAAGAACACATCAAATAAGAGTTCATTTAACACATATAGGTCTTCCAGTTATCGGTGATCAAGTTTATGGCACTGGTTTTAAATCCAAAATAAATAAATACGATGATGCAATTAGAAATATTTTATTAAATGCTTCAAACAGACAATCCTTGCACGCATATAAATTAGGATTTGAGCACCCAACATCAAAGAAGAATATGCTCTTTGAAACCAATTTACCCAATGCTATGCAAGAAGTCTCGGATATACTTTAATTTGCATCGAATCATACCCATATGTTATTAGAGTGTTATGGCTAAAAATAAAAAAATAAGCAATTTACCTATCTTATCTGGAGATGTAACTCTAAGTAATTATCTTAATGAAATAAAAAAATTTCCTATGTTAAGTGCTGAAGAGGAATACACCCTAGCAACTCGACTTAGTATTCACGGTGATACTGATGCAGCTCATAAGCTTGTAACAAGTCATTTACGATTAGTCGCAAAACTAGCCATGGGGTACAAGGGTTATGGCCTACCAATTACAGATATTATGTCTGAAGGAAATGTTGGACTTATGCAGGCTGTTCAGAAGTTTGATCCTGAAAAAGGTTTTAGATTAGCGACATATGCTCTCTGGTGGGTAAAGGCAGCTATGCAAGAATATATTCTTAGATCATGGTCATTAGTGAAAATAGGAACTACAGCAGTTCAAAAAAAATTATTCTTTAATTTAAGAAGAGCAAAGAACCAAATTCAAGCGTATGAAGATGGAGATTTAAATCCCGAAAACTTAGAAAAGATTTCTAAACAATTAAATGTCCCAGAAAAAGAAGTTGTTAATATGAATAGGAGATTATCTGGTGCAGATCCATCTCTTAATGCAAAGATTTCATCAGATGATGGCTCTCAAACTGAATGGCAAGATTGGATAGAAGCTGATTCGCCTAATCAGGAGGAGGAATATGCTGAAAAAGAGGAAGATAGTATTAGAAAAGATCTAATATCTGAATCATTAAATGTGCTTAATGAAAGAGAACTGGATATTGTTCAAACAAGACGACTTAGCGAAGAGACAACAACTTTAGAGGAGTTGAGTGAAAAATATGACATTAGTAGAGAAAGAGTAAGGCAAATAGAAGTTAGAGCTTTAGAGAAAATAAAAGAAGAAATACAAAAACTAATGAAAGATAAAAATATTATTGATATCTAGTTTTGATAATTAATTTCTGTCCAAAGTTCATTCAGGACCATTATTAAATCATCAATCATTTCATTTTCCTCTATTAAACCCAAAGAATATCTATCAAAATCATGGAAGCCATTACCAGCATATTCCCAATCAATAATTTTATAACCATTATCAGTAACTAAAATATTTTCTTTTAGGTCATGGTGGGTTAACAAAGTTGGCCAATTTGATTTTTGAAAATCACTCAGATTAGCCAAGAAGGCTTCCATTTTGTTTTCTCTTGAGTCACTTATATATTTGATTTCTTTTATTTTTTTCCAATATAAGCTGACATGATTAAAATAATTAAATTTTGGTAAATCTATTTTTATATCCTGATATGACTCTATTAAGCTCAATAATTTATTTCTATCTTGTGTATCAGTTTTCCTGAGGTCTAATTCAATTCCTTCAATATATTCATAAATTATAAATTCATATGTATTGTCCATATAGACTAAATTAGGAACGATATTTTTTTTATCTAAAGATTGCAAAATCAATGATTCATTTTGCCTATTGATTCCTAAGTTCAAAGAATTTTTATTATTTAATCTTAAAACTAATTTGAATTTTTTAAAATCAAGTAAATAACTATCATTTGTCTTACCATTTATAAGATAGGAGATCTCTGCATCATCAATATTAAAATCTAAATCACTTACATTTTCTAATAAAAATTTAATTTTGTGATTTGTATTCATAATAGCTCTTTCGCCATTGATAATACCCATAAACAGACATTACCTGGTATGTCATTAATAAAATCACAGTAAGATATAACTCTCTATCAAAATTAAGAAAAATGGCTATTGAATTTATAATTATCCAGAATATCCAATTTGAAAGTATTTTTTGAGCAACCATAAATGTAGTCACAACTGAAGCCCACGTAGTAAAAGAATCTAAATATGGATACACAGCATCAGTTTTCTGAAGAGAAAAACCAGAAATGATAGTCAAAATTATAATTATTAATATTACTATAATATGATTTTGGTATGACCACGAAATAACATAATTTTTATCTATTTGAGATTTTTTATTCCAATTAATCCAACCATATATAGCCATTAAAAGATAATAGAAATTAAGTAATGATTCCATATAAAGTGAAACATCCCAATATATTAATATATAAATTAATGTGCTTATAAAAGCCGCATACCAACAAGCAATGTGTTGCTTCATAGCTAAAAACAGGTAAAGAAGAGCAAAAATTACTGCAAAAATTTCTAAAGCCATAAACATATTACTAGAATTTTCTTTTTCCGTTTACTCCAATAACTCTTGGGGAACCAAATTGAAAATATGGTTCTGTAGCATAAAATTTTCTTGGATCATTACCAAAACTTCCAAACCCTCTAGTTTGATAGTCTTCGTCACTTAAATTTTTACCAAATATATTAAATTCCCAAGACTCTTTTTGATATCCTAATAATAAATTAAACAATACATAATCATCTGATTGAACGTTATGACGATCAGAAAAATAAAACTCATCTTTTGCTTCAATATCAAACTTAATAAATAAATCATCTGTTATTTTGTAATTTATACCTAAACTTAATTGATACCGAGGAGCATGAGACTGCTCTCTTCCATTTAAATTGACTGGGGTTCCATTTTCAAGGTCTGAATCAACATGTGAAAAACTTAAATAATTATTAAACTCAGTTTCTAATAATCCTAAATTGAAGAATAAATCTATTTTATTATTTATTAACCAGATTAATTCCGTTTCTAAACCGTAATTTGATCCTTTTACAGCATTACCAATATAATCAGTGAAGCTACATGGGCATAACCCACCTTGCTCGTCAGAATTAATTGATGTCACTATACTTTGTTTTGTTTGGACATCCTCGCGATCTTGATAAAATATAGAAGTTTGAAATAGAAAATTTTTATTTAAATTTCCTTTAAAACCTATTTCATAATTAATCATTGTTTCTGAATCATATTTCAAATTTTCATTACTTACATTCCCTTCAATATTAATCCCACCTGGTTTATAGCCTTTTGAAATAAGGAAATAACTGAGTAAATTATCGCTAATTTGATTTTTAAAAACTATTTTTCCTCCCCAAAAATCCTCAGAATTATTATACTCATTATTAAATAAGCAACTTTCAGGTTTTGGGTAAATTGCTATACAGAAAAATCCATCTGGAGCAGGGCCATTGTTGTCAATATAATCAGCATCCCTTGATTCAATTCTTAAGCCAAATTCAATATCGAAGGTTTCAGAGAATGGATATTTATATTGCCCATATAAGGCTATATTTTCAGTATCAAATGAACTTTTAAAATTATTTTCTAAATATGTATATTCCCTGACTAAGTTTATTTTTTGATTTCTATAATATAAACCTAAAACCCAGTCATTATTACCTTTTGATAACAATCTGGTATCTAAAGTGAAGTTCTCATTATTTCTAATGTAATTATCAAAAGATGAATACCACCAATCAAAACCAAATACATTTGAATCGCAGGATGTTTGATCACATATTCCTGTGTTACTCCAATCTTCATCATAGCCATACTCAAGATCTGAATCTGCAAAGCTCAATAAAACTTCTACATTTATTTTAGTAAACTCTTTTAAATATTTAAGAGAACCAGAAAATGTCTCTTGGCGGTCATGTCCAGGATCATCCGAAAGAGTTATTCTAGTGTTGTCCAAACTAAAAGCGTCATAACCATTATCAACATCAGAGTATATTAAGTTAACCTCTAACAATTGATCATTAGAATCCATATAGAGTTTAAAACGCGAAACAAACTCATCAATGTTATTTGTTTCATCTGTTTGTAAGTGTTGATTTTTTATAAAACCATCACTTTCATACTTTTTGACACCAAATCTAAATCCAGAGTTTTCATTTAATGGTCCGGTAAATACAAAACCTAAGCTTCTACCATTAAATTCTGAAAATGATCCTAAAATTTCAGAATGAAATGCTTCCTCTGGTTTTTTCGAAACTATATTTACTAAACCAGCTAGAGCATTGGCTCCATAAATTGTTCCTTGAGGGCCTTTCAAAACTTCTATTTGTTCAATATCAAAAGTACTTGCAGCTAATGATATACCTGTAAAGTCAATTCCATCTATAATAACTCCTACAGAATAATTTACAGGTTCAGTAAACTCGCTTCTCTCTCCAATTCCACGAATTTGCAAAAATTTGCCTCTAGATGAACCTGTTGAATAATTAATATTAGGTATTGTAAATAAGATATCTTCAATGTGTTGTGCATCTCGATTCTTAATAACCTCTTCATCAATAACTGATGCACTTAAAGGCAGTTTATATAAAGAATTATCTGAAAGCTCTGCAGTTACAACAATTTCATCAATTGTGTCATCAGCATATAAAGATGTCGTATTGAATAAAAAAAAGATAATTAAAAAAAATTTCATTAGTTCCTCCAAATAAATATTCAATCTAAATAGAGATCCAAATTAATAGGCGTTTATAAGAATCCAATTCCTACGCCGGCATTAACCGGATCAGGTTCAAAGGGTCAGGTTATTCCTTCTCAGCCAAATGGCACCCCTCGGACATCAATATTATTATAATGGTTTTATCTGAAATTCAATATTAATCCTCAAAAGGATCTTTTACTAATATTGTATCTTCTCGTTCTGGGCTAGTTGATAATAATGCAACTGGAGTACCTGTTAATTCTTCAATTCTTTTAACATATTTAACAGCCTCTGCAGGTAGGTCATTCCAAAGCCTAGCTCCAAAAGTTGTTGTATCCCATCCATCAAATTCTTCAAAAATAGGTTTAATTCTGGACTGTTCTTCAGACAAAGACGGAAAATAATCAATTTTTTTACCGTCAAGCTCATAAGCGGTACAAATATTAATTTTTTCAAATCCATCAAGTACATCAAGTTTTGTGAGAGCCATTCCATCAATACCCGATACTTCAATTGCATGTCTAACTAGAACAGCATCAAACCAGCCACATCTTCTTTTTCTTCCTGTAACAGTTCCAAATTCATGCCCTTTTTCACCTAGCTCATTTCCAACATCATTATCTTGTTCAGACGGGAATGGTCCCTCACCTACCCTTGTCGTATAGGCTTTAGTTATTCCTAATACATAATTTATGGATTTAACGCCTTGACCTGATCCAGTTGCAGCCGCAGAAGCAATAGTATTTGACGAAGTTACATACGGATAGGTTCCATGATCAATATCCAGTAAAGCGCCTTGAGCACCTTCATATAAAATTCGTTTTCTATTCTTTCTTGCTTGAATAAGAAATTCTTGGGTTCTAGAGATGAACGGCTTAATAATTTCTGAAACTTCAGTTAAATCATCATAGATAACATCTGGATTTATTTCTTCTTCATTCATACCTCTGAGAATTATATTATGATGATCAACAAGATTATTAACTTTTAATTTTAAAGCTTTTAAATCTCTTAAATCACCAACCCTTATAGATCTTCTCCCGACTTTATCTTCATATGCTGGGCCAATTCCTCTTTTGGTAGTTCCTATTTTTGAATCATTTGAGCTTTTATTTTCTCTTAAAATATCAAGATTTTTATGAACAGGAAGTATCAAGGAAGCATTTTCAGCAATTTTTAGATTTTTTGAATTTATATCAACATCTTGATTAATAAGGATTTTTAATTCTTCAGCAAATGCCCAAGGATCTACAACAACGCCATTACCAATTATTGATACTTTATCCTCCCTAACAATTCCTGATGGAAATAATGATAGTTTATAAGTTTTGCCATCTATAACTAATGTATGCCCCGCATTATGGCCTCCTTGAAATCTTACCACTACATCTGCTCTGCTTGATAGCCAGTCAACTATCTTTCCTTTTCCTTCGTCTCCCCACTGAGATCCAACGACTACTACATTTGCCATATAATCCTCTATATTTATTTAATATTAAAAATTAAATTATTAACTGTTACAATTGATTCAAGTTTCTTTACATTTTTCATAACATTTGAATTAATTTCAGAGTCAACTCCTATTAAAGCCATAGCATCTTTTAAAGGCGCATTTCTACCCAGATTAAAACTTGCTATATTTATTCCTTCATCACCCAATATAGAGCCTAGATGACCTATCAAACCCGGAAGATCTTTATTAGTTACATAAAGCATATTTCTATTCAATTCAGCCTCTAAATTTATTCCATTTATTTGTACAATTCTTGGATTACCATCAGAGAAAACAGTCCCTCCAATAGAAAAACTATCTTTTTTAGTACCGAGAGTAACTTTAATATAGCTTTCATATGCACTACTCTCATCTTTCTTAACTTCACTTATTGTAATGCCTTTCTGGCGTGCAATTGAAGGCGCGCTAACCATATTAATATCTGATAAAGACGGCTTTAGAATTCCAGATATAGCTGCAGATGTTATCGGTGCGCAATTAAAATCCGAAATTGTTCCAACATATTCAATTTCAATCTTATTAAAATTAGAAAGCATAAGTTGCCCCGCAAATAATCCAAGTTGTTCAGAAAGTTTGACGAACGGTCCTAAAATTGGCGCTTCATCAGCGCTGATAGATGGCATATTCAAAGCATTTGTAACCGCTCCTTCAATTAGATAATCAGACATTTGCTCGGCTATTTGAATAGCTACATTTTCTTGAGCCTCTAATGTAGAAGCACCCAAATGTGGTGTACAAATTATTTTATCATTACCAAATAAAATACTCTCTTTAGCAGGTTCAACCTCATAAACATCAATTGCTGCGCCATCAACTATACCATCTTCTATGGCATCAATTAGTGCTTTCTCATCAATTAAACCTCCTCTTGCACAATTAATAATTCTGACACCTTTTTTACATTTACCAAGGGTTTTTTTATTTAAGATATTTTTTGTTTGCTCAGTCATTGGGACATGGAGACTAATAATATCAGCCTGCTGTAAAAGTTCATCTAACTCAACCTTTTTAATACCAAGAATATTTGCTCTTTCAGGAGTCAAGAATGGATCATAAGATATTACACGCATACGTAAGCCTTTAGCTCTATCAGCTACTATTGAACCAATATTTCCACATCCAATAATTCCTAGAACTTTACCTGTAACTTCTTGGCCCATATATTTTGATTTCTCCCACTTTCCATCATGAGTGGATGTATTTGCCTGAGGAAGATTTCTCATAAGACCTAATATTAGAGCAATAGCATGTTCTGCAGTTGTAATAGCGTTTCCAAAGGGTGTATTCATAACTACAACACCATTAGCTGTAGCTGAATCGACATCAATATTATCAACCCCTATTCCTGCTCTACCAACAATTTTCAGATTTTCTGCTTGTTTTAAAACTTTTTCAGTAATCTTAGTAGATGACCTTACAACCACGCCGTCATATTTTCCTATAATTGAAAGCAACTCATCTTTCTCTAAACCAGTTTTGACATCTACATCTAAACCTTTTTCAGAAAAAATCTTTTCAGCTTTTTTACTCATTTTATCTGCAATTAAAACTTTAGGCATTTTTATCTCCAGTTTTATTTACCAATTTTTGATGTGCCCAATCGATCCATGGTAATAATCTTAAAATATCCTCAGACTCAACTGTTGCTCCTGCCCAAATTCTTAAACCAGGTGGAGCGCTTCTATGATTAACAATATCAAATGCAACTTCCTCATCAACTAATGTTTTACCAATAGATTTAGCAAAACTTCTTTGGTCATCTTCACTAAGCTCAGATAATTCATTAGAAAATTTCAAACATACAGATGTATTAGATAAATTTGCATCATCATCACATAGAAAAGTTAACCAATCGCTTTGGTCTACCCAATCTTTAATAATTGAAAAATTATTATTGGCTCTTTCAATAGTTCCTTTGTATCCGCCTATGCTATCTACCCACTTAAGCGCATCTAAATAATCTTCAACACATAACATTGATGGTGTATTTAATGTTTCACCTCTAAAAACACCTTCAATTAATTTCTGATCTTTTGTTAGCCTAAATATTTTCGGAATTGGCCACTCAGGAGTATAACTTTCAAGAAGGTTTACAGCTTTTGGGCTTAAAATTAGAATACCATGCGCAGCTTCACCTCCTAAAACTTTTTGCCAGCTGAATGTTGTTGCATCCAGTTTAGACCAATCCAAGTCTTGAGCAAAAACAGCAGATGTTGCATCACATAAAGTTACGCCATGTCTATTATCAGGAATCCAATCAGCATTCGGTACTCTTGCTCCAGATGTAGTTCCGTTCCAAGTAAAAATGACATCATTATCAAAATTAATATTTTCTAAATCAGGTAATAAACCAAATTCAACATCATGATAAATAGATCCTGGTATTTTTAGTTGTTCTTCAACATCCTTTTTCCAGTCTTTTCCAAAAACTTCCCAAGACAATACTTCAACAGGCCTTGAACCAAGAAGATTCCACATGGCCATTTCAATTGCTCCAGTATCAGAAGCAGGAACAATACCTACCCTATAACTCTCAGGAATGGATAATAATCTTTTAGTTTCATCAATCGCAGTGCTAAGTTTTAACTTTCCTTCTGAGGATCGATGACTTCTTCCTAATAATGCATTTTTTAAGACTTCTACTGACCATCCAGGTCTCTTTGTACATGGTCCAGAAGAAAAATTTAAGCACACAGGCTTATTTTTCGGTTTTTCTATCATTTGTCTACCCTTACAGATAGTTGCTCCTCGTTGGGGAGGAGTGTCCCAAGAGTCAGATATAACTAATAATAAGATTAGTCAATGATATTTTAAAACAAAAGAATAATTTATTATAAAAGAGCTAAAGATATTTTGATTTCATCTAATATTTCGTTGCTTAGATTTTGATTATCAGTTTCAATCATTACTCTAATTAATGGCTCTGTTCCACTCTTTCTAATAATAATTCTTCCTTCATTTCCAATTTTTTCTTTCATTTCTTTTGAAAGGGTTTCCAGAATTGAGTTTGAAATATCTTTTTTATCATCAGATATATGTTCATAATGTTTTTGAGAAATAAGAGGAAAAAGATTTGTAAGATTCGAAATAGATTTATTCTCTTCAATCATTAAAGATAAAACCTGCAATGAGGAAATAATAGCGTCTCCAGTGGTTGAAAAATCATTAATTATTAAATGGCCTGAGGGTTCACCTCCAAAATTTGAACCACTTTTTAACATTTCCTCAATCACATATCTATCTCCAACATTAGCTCTAATTAATTTAAGGTCGATTGAATCAAGATAGTTTTCTAGTGATAGATTGGCCATTATTGTTGAAATAACTTTATTGCTTTTCAGCAAATTCTTTTTCTTAAGTGATAATGCTATCATGGCAAGCAAATGGTCTCCATTAACTTGATCTCCATTTTCATCTATTATTACTAATCTGTCGCCATCTCCATCAAATGCAATCCCTAAATCGGCATTCTCATCTTTTACTTTTTTTCTTAAAGCTTTTGTTTTAGTAGATCCACAATCTTGATTTATATTTCTTCCATTAGGTTTGTCTCCTATAACGATAACATCAGCACCTAGCTCCCAAAATATCATTGGCGCAACTTTATAAGCAGCGCCATTTGCGCAATCTAAAACAATTTTAAGATGATCTAACCTCATAGAATTTGGAAAAGATGCTTTTGCAAATTCAATATAACGCGACAATGCATCATCAACTCTTCTTGCAGCACCTATTTGGTTTTTATCCTGAAGACTCATTATATCTGATCTATTCATTAACTCATTAATTTCTGTTTGCTTTTCGTCGGTAAGCTTATAGCCATCTGGACCAAAAAGTTTAAAGCCATTATCCTCATAAGTATTATGAGAAGCTGTTATCATTACTCCTAAATCAGCTCTTAATGCTTGAGTTAAATGTGCAACGGCTGGTGTTGGTATTGGGCCAGTAAGAAACACATCCATTCCAGATGATGTAAGACCAGACTCTAATGCTGATTCTAGCATATAGCCTGATATTCTAGTATCTTTGCCAATTAAGACTCTATGTTTATGATTTCCACGAGTAAAAACTTTACCAGCTGCAAGTCCGAGCTTAAGTGCAATTTCCGAATTTAGACTCTCAGTATTTACTGTTCCTCTTATACCATCTGTGCCAAAAAAACTTTTAGCCATCAGAAAGCCTATTTACTATGCGCCTTGAAGGCCAGGTTTAGAATTACTATCAGTTTTCTTGCCCGTTTTTGGTACAGATCCAGAAAGGTTCTCAGAATCACTTTTATCTGAGTCATCGTTACGTGATGGCTTTACGCCACCTAATAAAGCATTTATTTCATCGCCAGTTAGTGTTTCATACTCAAGTAGGCCCTGAGCAATTGTATGAAGATCTTTTTCCTTATCTTTAAGAATTTTTTCGGCTTTTTCATAAGATTCATCAACAATAGTTCTTACTTCTGCATCAACTAAATTATGAATCTCTTCTGACATATTTTGCTGTCTAGCAACTGATCTACCTAGAAAAACCTCTTCCTCATTATCGCCATAAGTTAAGAAACCTAATTTATCAGACATACCGTACTGCATAACCATTGCTCGGGCTAATTGCGTTGCCTGTTGTATATCTGAAGATGCACCAGATGTAACTTTATCGTGACCAAAAATTATTTCTTCGGCAATTCTTCCACCCATCGCAACAGCGAGGTTTGCATACATTTTCTCACGTGTAATTGAAATTTGATCTCTTTCTGGTAATCGCATAACCATTCCTAGTGCTCTACCTCTTGGAATTATAGTAGCCTTATGAATAGGATCAGAAGATTCTATATTTATAGATACAAGTGCATGTCCAGCTTCATGATAAGCTGTTAACTTTTTATCATCATCAGTCATAACCATAGATCTTCTTTCAGGACCCATCATTACTTTATCTTTTGCGTCCTCAAATTCAGTATGTGTTACCATTCTTTTTCCTCTTCTTGCAGCAAGAAGAGCAGCCTCATTAACAATATTGGCTAAGTCAGCGCCTGAGAAACCTGGTGTACCACGCGCAACAGTCCTAATATCAACATCAGAAGACATTGGAACTTTTCTAGTGTGAACCTTTAGAATTTTTTCTCTACCAA
>Ga0114933_10004544_pt1 | contig 12948 bp, 12 predicted proteins | sample 4SBtaG_FD_89691 | JGI IMG/M metagenome (GOLD analysis project Ga0114933, IMG submission 89691) | Deep subsurface microbial communities from Kolumbo volcano to uncover new lineages of life (NeLLi) - 4SBTROV12_W25 metaG | ecosystem: Environmental > Aquatic > Marine > Volcanic | place: Kolumbo...
GGATTAGGATGGAATTTTTTATTTATATCAGGAACCAGTTTACTTGTTTTATGCTATAGAGAAGAAGAAAAATTTAGAGCTCAAGGCTATAACGATTTAATAGTTTATTCTATACAAGCGATAGCTAGTTTATCTGCTGGTATATTTCTGACTTTAACTAGTTGGAAAACCATGAATATAATTTGTCTAATTTTTTTAATTATAATTACTCTTTCAACTATTAGAGCTGATTATATAAAAAAAAAGCCCCAGTAATTTAATTACTAGGGCTTTTATAAATACAAATTATCTTTGTTTTTTAGTCTTAAACTTTCCACCTTTTACTTCTTGTTCTAAAAAAGAACCTTCAGCTTCACCAACTTCAGTAAAAGTTACTCCGGTAGCACCTTCGTAATTGATCTTTTTACCTTTGGCTAATAAATCTAAGCCTTTTTTAAGTTCACCTGGATAAATTTTTGTACCAGGCTCGTTAGCTATATCCATTACATTTTTAGCAATTGAAGCTCTGTCTGCTGAGTTACCAGCTTGCATTGCTAGTACAATTAAAGCAGCTGCATCATAAGACTCACCAGTATAAGGACCAGAAGCTTCTATACCTCCAGCTTTTGCAACTTCAGAAAAAATGCCAGCACCTTTTCCAGTGGAACCTGGCATAGAACCAAAAGATTTGCTCAAATCTTTTCCAAATGCATCAACCAATGATTGACCAATCATACCATCAGATAAAATAAATTTATCAAACGCACCAGAGTCTAAAGATGCTTGGATAATTCCTTTTCCACCTTGGTCAAGATAACCAATAACTGCCACAGCATCTCCACCAGCTGAAGCTAAAGTTGCTACTTCTGACGAATAGTCAGCTTTACCATCTTCGTGTGCAGTTACAGTTGTAACTTTAATACCATGTGATTTAACTGCAGCTTCATAAACATCTGCCAATCCTTTACCGTAGTCATTGTTAGTGTATGTAATTGCTACACTTTTAACTTTTCTATCTTTAGTAATATCAGCTAGAATTTGACCACCTCTAGCATCTGATGGAGCTGTTCTAAAAAAGTATCCATTATCATCTAGAGTTGTTAATCCTGGAGAAGTTGCAGATGGTGAAATCATTACTACACCATTAGGTACAGCAACATTTGATGCAATAGCACCAGTTACACCTGAGCAGTCAGCACCCATAATTGCTGCTACACCTTGTGATATAATACCTTCAGCTGCTGCTGTTGCTGCTGCTGAGTCAACACAAGTTGAGTCCGCTCTTACTGGCTCAATTTGTTTTCCACCCAATAGTGAACCTGAGTCAGAGGCTTCTTTAAAAGCAAGTTCTGCAGATGCAGCCATTGCTGGAGTAAGAGATTCAATAGGACCTGTAAATCCTAAAATAATCCCCATTTTGATCGTGTGTCCGTCTGCCATTACGTTTGATCCAAAACTTGATACAAACATAAATGCAGCGATAAATAGTTTTCTCATTATCTTCCTCTTTATTGTTAACAATTTATAAAAGTTAATTAAATTATGAATATACACAATATTCAACGACAAAATTATCCTATTTACCTATGAATCCAAAGGTCTTAAAGGCAATTTTGTGAGAGTAAGTAAATTTTACTAAAAATATTTCTTAAATTCTTCGTTGATCTTGAGAATTTCTAAATCTACCAATCCTCCAATTATTAATTGAAGACCAACAATTAATATAAAAACTAAACCAACATAAGCTATCCAAATATGATTTTGAATATACTTAGCCATATATGTTGCTAACGCTCCTGTTAAAACAACAGACAAAACAAGGCCAAAAATCATAAATCCGAAATATCCTTTAGCAGCACCTACAACTCCAATTACATTATCAAAACTAATTGTAATATCAGCGAACAAAACTTTATATATACTTTGGATATATGAGGGTTCCTTTGTTTTTTTTGTAGGCGATTTTATTTTTTTTATTTCAACCAAATCTTTTCTTAAATCATTTACAATCCAGATTAGTAATAGACCTCCTAAAATTTTAATGAAATAAAATTCAAAAAGATAGGTAGCAAAAATCGCAAAGACTACTTTAAAGACTAAAGCTCCTGCAACCCCCCATAAAATTATTTGCTTTCTATGTTTTGGATTAAAATTTGCAGCAATAAGACCTATAATTATTGCATTATCTGCTGCTAAGATAATATCTATAAAAATTATTTGAGTTAAAATTATTAATTGTTCAATCAAAATTTAATATTTAGATTTTTTTGTCCCATCTATAACTTGTTTTAACTCATCATACTCTTCACAATTACATTTTTCTAATACTTTTAATCTTTCTTTAGCTAGATCTAATCTATTGGTTGCAACATAAAGTTCACCTAAATACTCATTTATACCTTCATGGTTTGGTTCAATCTCTAACCCCAAAAGATAATACTTTTCACCATTTTCAAAGTCACCAAGCTTTCTTGTTGTAAAACCTAAATAATTTAATGTATCTGCTTGATTTGGTTTTTTCTTATTTGATTTTAAAAGCAGCTTTTGAGCTTTGTTATATCTTTTTTTGGCCTTCTCAAGCTTTCCTTTTTTTTCATATTTTTTCGCTGACTTAATATGTGTTACTGCTTTATCGTAATCTGACTTAACTTTACTTGAATTATCACCCCCATCTGAACCAGCAGAATACAAATTTGTTGTAAGTAAGATTGATATTAAAAGAGCTATTATTGAATTTTTAATCATTATATAAATTTTTTCATTAAGTTAAGGGGTTTTAATGCAAGTCCATTTCCAACGAGATTACTTTTTATCGATTTAGCAGTTGCTAATGAACTCATATTGTCACCATGTATGCAAACTGAGTCAATTTCGCAAGGTATTTGCTTCCCACTGTGACAATTAAGTGACTGATTTTCTACCATTCTTAGAACATGTTTTTTTGCCTCTTCAGGGTCAATAATCAATGCATTTATTTTTTTTCTTGATACTAAATTTCCATCATCTTCGTAATTTCGATCAGCAAAAATTTCACAAGCGATTTTCATTTTTAATTTTTTAGCTGCCTCTTCCATTTTTGAGCCTGTAGGAACCAAATATATCAAATTTTTATCTATATCATTAATTGCTTTAGCTAAGATAGTTGCCAACTCTATATCTTCACATGCCATATTGTTTAATGCACCATGTGGCTTCATATGTGTTACATTCTCACCATGATCTTGGGCTATTTTTTGAAGGATCTCATATTGATTTATCATTAATTTTTTGATTTCACTTGATGAAAGATATATCCTTTTTCTTCCAAAGTTTTCTAAATCTTTAAAAGATGGATGAGCACCAATACTTACTCCATTTTCTTTAGATATTTTAACTACTTCTCTCATTGAATCATCATCACCTGCATGAAAACCGCAAGCAACATTCGCAGAATTTACTATTTTAAGTAATTCAGGATCATTTTCGTTTGAATGATGTTTTGATTTTTCACCTAAATCACAATTGATATTAATTTCCATGACCTAATACTTGAAGTATAACATGTCATGATAAAAAATATATCAAATCTTGGTGACGCAGCTGTCTATTGTGACTTTGGTAAAGAAGTAAATAAAGAAATAAATTCAAATGTAATTAAGTATTTTTATTCAATCAGAAATCAGAAAATTAAGGGGATAAATAATCTTACCCCGTCTTATAACAAGCTAATTATATCATTTGATTTAAAATTAACTAATTTTAAAGAGATAAAAAAAAAAATCGAAAATCTAAATATTAATGAAGCTTTTGTTCAAAATAATAAAAAAATAACAATACCAGTATGTTGTGAAGCAACATTTGGGCTTGATATCGATATTTTAGAAAAAAAACTTTCCTTGAAAAGGGAAAAAATTTTAGAGAATTTTTTTAATAAAGAATATTTTTGTTATATGACAGGTTTCATTGCCGGCATGCCATTTCTAGGTAATTTGAATAAAAATATGCATACTAAAAGGTTAGAAACCCCAAGAGTTAGAGTTCCCAAAGGCTCAGTGGGAATTACAGAACAATTTGCAAATATATATACTTTCGAAAGTCCAGGTGGATGGAACATTATTGGCAATACACCAGTAGAAGTGTTTGATAGTGGCAACGAAAAGGATCCAAATATGATTAGCCCAGGAGATGAAGTTACCTTTAATGAAATATCGCTAGATGAATATAAATCTTATCATGAACAATAACTATTTTGAAATAATTAGAGCTGGAATTAATACCACATTCCAAGATGAAGGTAGGGATAATTTGTATCATATTGGCATACCATTTAGTGGTGCAATGGATAGAAGAAATTTTTACCTAGCAAATAAATTGGTAAATAATGTTTTGAATGCACCAATAGTTGAGTTTGCTTACCAAGGACCCCAATTAAAATATGTTGGAGATAAATTAAACATTTCTGTTACTGGAGATGTTGTCTTTAAAATTAAAAAAAATGACACAGAAATTGTTGGCAATTGTTATGAAAGTTATCAAATAGAAAATGGAGATGAGATCAATATAATATCAACAAACAAATCTGTTTATGGTTATTTAGCTATAGGCGCTGAAATTGACTTAAATTATCAATGGAAAAGTTGCTCTATTAATACAAGAGCAAAAATAGGCTCTAATAATGGAAATAAATTAACTGACGGTCAAAAATTTAATCTTTTAAATATAAACACAAAACAAAATAAAAAAAAGTTAAATTATATAAATAGTAAAGTTGAAAACCTAAGAATAATTAAAGGCACAAACTTTGACTATTTTTCACTAGAAGGAGCAAAAAATTTTTTTAGTAAACAATTTATTGTTTCAAAGCTTTCTGACAGAATGGGGATGAGATTAGAAGGACCGAAAATAGAAAATATTGTAAACTCTAATATCAAGTCTGAAGGCTTAATAAAAGGGGTAATACAAGTTCCTGCCGATGGAAATCCAATAATCATGCTTTCAGATCATGGAACTATTGGAGGATATCCAAAAATTGGAGTTGTTGCTAGTGTAGATTATGACCGTTTAGTTCAAATTTCCCCAGGATCAAAAATTAAATTTCAAGAAATAGAATTATCTGATGCAGAAACATTATTTAAGTTGTATGAAATGGAGACTCAAAATCTTTTATCTCAAATTTAATGAATATCATCAGAAAATTACCTGGACCTTTGTTAGTTTTTTTTGGTGCATGTAGTTTAAGTTTTGGTGGTCTTATAGTTAAATCTTTTGAAGGAGCAACGTTATGGCAAATTTTGTTTTGGAGAACTATATTTTTTCTAATCGTAATCAGTCTGTATTTGATAATAACCTATAAAAAAAAAGTTTTTAAGTCATTTTATAATTTAGGTTTCGCAGGTTTCTTGGGAGGTTTTATTTTATCATTTGGTTTTTGTGGTTACGTGTTTGCCATGTACAATACAACTGTTGCTAATGCGAATTTTATAATTCAGACGCAAACTATTTTTTTAGCAATATTTGGATATTTTTTTTTAAAAGAGAAAATATCAGTTATTACGCTCAGTTCTATAATTTTAGCAATATCAGGAATTTTATTAATGGTAGGTAGCTCTTTGACTTCAGGTCAAATGATAGGAAATATTGCTGCTTTCATAATGCCAATATCATTTGCAGTTTTAATTTTAGTTGTAAGGAAATATCCCAACATAGACATGGTACCTGCCCAATTCGTTGCTGGAATTTTCGCATTAATTATAGGATTTGTGATGTCGGGTAAAATTTTAATTTCTGCGCACGATATTTTTTTAGGTTTCTTGGCTGGATTTTTACAATTAGGATTAGGTTTTATTTTCATCACAATTGGAGCTCAAAGAACACCTTCAGCAATGGTAGGAATAATCATGTTAACGGAAGCGGTATTGGGGCCGCTTTGGGCATGGCTATTTATAAATGAACAACCTCCATTTATAGTGATTATTGGAGGTGCTATTGTTATATCTGCAGTATTACTGCAATTTTACAATCTATATTCTGCTGAAAAAAAAGTAGTTTAATACTAATTGACTTTAATTGATATTTGATAGAATATTTATTAACGGGAGAGATCACAAATAAATGTGGCACCGAAGGAGCAACCACCCAGGAAACTCTCAGGTAAAAGGACCGTAAAATATTAACTCTGGAAAGAGATTCAATTCTCGCCGAAGGAGTAAAACTCTCAGGCAAATATACAGATGGGTAAAACAGAGTTAGTATGGGAATTAAAAAAACATCTTTAAACAAACTTCACCAAGATTATAAAGCTAAGTTTGTAGAGTTCGCTGGCTATGAAATGCCCATTCAATATACAAAAGGAATTATAGAAGAACACAAATTTACCAGAACTAATGCTGGTATTTTTGACGTTTCTCATATGGGCCAACTTTTTATTTATGGTGAAAAAGATCTGACTATAGAACTTGAAAAAATTTTTCCTTTAGACTTAAAAAACTTAAAAAATAATTGTTCAAAATATAGTTTTTTGATGAATGATGATGCTGGAATTTTCGACGATTTAATTATTACAAAAATAGAAGGTGGATTTTTAATTATTCTGAATGCAGCATGTAAAGATAAAGATTATGAAATTTTATCTAAATTATTAAAAAATAAATTTAAAATTAAACTTGATAATGAGAGATCATTGATTGCTATACAAGGGCCAAGATCAGCAGAAATTCTAAAACTAGTTATACCGGAAGTTAATAAATTGAAATTTATGACTGGTGGTTGGTTTGATTATCAAAGTGAAGAGATATTCATAACAAGATCAGGATATACGGGAGAAGATGGTTTTGAGATTTCAATTATCAACGATTTAGTTGAAAAATTTACGCAAAATTTAATCAATAATGGTGCAGAATTAATTGGTCTTGGCGCCAGAGATACTTTGAGATTAGAAGCGGGACTATGCTTATATGGACAGGAATTGAACCTAAATAAAACTCCAATCGAAGCAAATCTTAAATGGGCCATCTCTAAAGAAAGGTTGTCAAATGGTGGCTTTTTAGGATCAGATAAAATTAAAAAACAAATTCAAGCAGGACCAAAAAAATTAAGAGTAGGAATTAAACCCGATGGTCGATTAATCGCTAGAGAGAAATCAAAAATATTTAATGAATCAAACTTACCAATCGGCGAAATAACAAGTGGCACTTTTGGCCCAAGTGTAAACGGGCCTATTGCAATGGGCTATATCGACAAAGAGTTTTCCAAAACTAATACAAAAGTTTTAGTAGAGGTTAGAGGAAAAAAATATCCAGCAAACATCTGTGGATTACCATTTTATAAAAAAAACCATATAAAAGGAGCAAGTTATGAGTGAGGTAAAATTTTCAAAAGAACATGAGTGGATTACCTTAGACGGAGATGTTGCAACAATTGGAATCACAAAACATGCAACAGAAATGCTTGGAGACATAGTATTTGCTGAGTTACCAGAAAAAGGATCAAGTGTAGATAAAGATGGAAATGCAGGTGTAGTAGAGTCCACCAAAGCCGCAAGCGATGTTTATACTCCAGTTAGTGGAGAGGTAGTTGATACAAACCAAGAAATTGTTGATGATCCATCTAAAATTAACGATGATCCTGAGGGGTCAGCTTGGTTTTTTAAACTAAAGCTAAAAGATAAATCTGAAATAGATAGCTTAATGAATAAAGAAGAATATGAAAAATTTGCAAAGGAGAATGCTGGATAATGTTACATAACCCACAAAAAGATTTTTTAAGAAGACATATAGGTCCCTCTAAAGAGGACCAATCAAAAATGCTTAAGACGCTAAATTATCTGTCTTTAGATGATCTTATTGCAAACACAGTACCAGAAAAAATTCATTATAAAGGTGAATTAAATGTTGGGGAATCTAATTCAGAGTATGAGGCATTAAGAAAATTAAAAGGAATTTCAAAAAAGAACAAAATTTTTTCCAACTTTATCGGGATGGGATACTACGGAACATACACACCATATGTGATATTAAGAAATATTTTAGAAAATCCTGGATGGTACACATCTTATACACCATATCAGCCTGAAGTCGCACAAGGTAGATTAGAAATGCTTTTAAACTTTCAACAAATGATTGTTGATTTCACAGGTATGGATATCGCTAACGCATCATTATTAGATGAAGGAACTGCAGCAGCAGAGGCAATGGGTCTAAGTCACAGATTAAATAAAAAAGAAAGTAATTTGGTTTTTGTTTCAGAAAATTGTCACCCTCAAACCATCGATGTTATTCAAACAAGAGCAGAGCCAATGGGACTTAAAGTGTTAGTTGGAGATGAGACCAAGGTTTTAAATCAATTAAAAGAGGACTTAGTATGCGGAATACTCCAATATCCAGGCACATTAGGGGATATTAAGGATCCAAGTGAAGCAATTAGTAAGATTCATAAAAGAAACGGAAAGTCAATATTAGTTTCAGATCTTTTAGCGTTAGCTTTGCTAAAAACTCCTAGAGAACTAGGAGCCGACATTGCTGTCGGTAGCTCTCAAAGATTTGGAATTCCAATGGGTTATGGAGGTCCCCATGCAGCATTTTTTGCAACAAAAGATGAATATAAAAGATCTATGCCAGGTAGGATAGTTGGAGTTTCAGTTGATAGACATGGAAATAAGGCTTACAGATTATCACTGCAGACCAGAGAACAGCATATTAGAAGAGATAAAGCTACAAGCAATATATGTACTGCCCAAGCACTGTTAGCAATTGTATCAGCTGCTTATGCTATATATCACGGTCCAAATGGAATTAGAAATATTTCTGAAAGAGTATCTCAATTAGCAAAGAATTTTGCTGATAAAATAAAACAATCTGGATATGAACTATATTCAAATTATTTTTTTGATACTGTAACTATTATCACCAAAGAAAAGACTGATCAGATTTTTAAAAATGCTTTAGATCAAAAAGTTAATATTAGAAAAGTAAATTCAGAAATGCTATCCGTTTCTTTTGACGAAAAAAAAAATGTTTATAGAGTAAATCAATTATTAAAAATTTTTAATGCAGCAGAATCCATTAAAAAAGAAGACCCTACAGCAAGTTTACCAAATTTACCAAAAAATTTGCTTAGAACTTCAAAATATTTAGAACACCCTGTTTTTAATTCTTATCATTCTGAGACAGAAATGCTTAGATATCTCAAAAAGTTAGAGGATAAGGATATAGCTCTTAACAGAACCATGATTGCATTAGGATCATGTACAATGAAGCTTAATGCTACAGCAGAAATGATACCAATTTCGTGGAGAGAATTAGCTGAGCCTCATCCGTTTGTTCCTATTGAGCAGATGGAAGGATATAGGGAATTGTTCACTGATCTTAAAAATTGGCTTAGATCAATTACTGGTTTTTCTGGAGTTTCGCTTCAGCCAAATGCAGGTGCTCAAGGAGAATATGCAGGATTAATGGTAATAAGAAAATATCATTTAGATAGAGGAGATCAAAATAGAAATATATGTTTAATACCAAGTTCGGCTCACGGAACTAATCCAGCAAGCGCACAGATGGTTGGAATGAAAGTAGTAGTTGTAAACTGTGATAAAGAGGGAAATGTTGATTTTGAAGATTTGAAGAAAAAAGTAGAAATACATTCTGAAAATCTTGGGGCTTTAATGGTAACTTATCCTTCAACTCATGGTGTGTTTGAAGAAAAAATCACAGATATATGTGAGTTAATTCATAAAAATGGTGGTCAAGTCTATATGGATGGAGCAAATTTAAATGCACTTGTTGGAGTAGCTAAACCTGGAAATTTTGGTCCAGATGTTTGCCATATAAACCTACATAAAACATTTTGTATTCCACATGGTGGAGGAGGACCTGGAATGGGACCGATTGCATGTAAAAGACATTTACAAGTTTATCTTCCTAATCACCCAGTTGTTAAAGATTGTGGACCTGCAACTGGAATAGGTTCTGTTTCAGCGGCTCCATGGGGAAGTTCAAGTATTTTATCTATTTCGTGGATGTATATCAAAATGATGGGTTCTAATGGGCTTAAACTAGCAACCCAAATAGCCATATTAAACGCTAATTATATAGCGAATAGATTAAAAGATCATTATCCAATTCTTTATAAAGGCTCAAATGGAAATGTAGCCCATGAATGTATTATAGATATTAGATCAATTAAAAGTGAGACTGGAGTTACAGAGGAAGATATTGCTAAGAGATTGATAGATTATGGCTTTCATGCACCAACTATGTCATGGCCAGTTGCTGGTACAATGATGATTGAACCAACTGAAAGTGAGAGCTTATCTGAACTAGACAGATTTTGTGATACATTAATTAATATTAAAAATGAAATTGATATGATTAAGATTGGTAAATTTGATAAGGTTGATAATCCAATTAAAAATGCACCCCATACTGATACAGAACTAGCATCTGACGAGTGGGATCATAAATATACGCGTCAACAAGCTGCATATCCAGCAAAATTTTTAAAAAAAAATAAGTTTTGGCCTCCAGTTGCAAGAGTTGATAACGTTTATGGAGATAAAAATATTTTTTGTACTTGTCCAAGTATGGATGAGTTTAAAGAAGATGCAGCATAATTTTTAATGAAAATAGCTGTAGTTGGCTCAGGTATCTCAGGATTAAGTGCTGCATATTATTTATCAAAAAAACATCATGTAGATCTTTTTGAAAAGGAAGATCATTTTGGTGGTCACTCACATACTATTGATCTTCTTTTTGGAGAAAATAAAGTTTCTGTTGATATTGGATTTATTGTTTTTAACCATAACACTTATCCAAATCTAATAAATTTTTTTAAAGAGAATGATGTTCAAATCGAAAAAAGCAATATGTCATTTTCAGTGTCAGTTGATAATACAAACTTTGAGTACTGCGGGAACGGACTCAAAGGAATGTTTTGTAATAAAGTAAATCTATTTAATCTAAGTTTTTTAAAAATGTTTTTTGATATTATAAAATTTTATAAAAATAGTGATAAAGAAATTAATTCAAATCAAAAGCTAACATTGGGTGAGTACCTTGAAATAAACAAGTTATCAAAACCGTTTGTGAATTATCATATAATACCTATGGTATCAGCTATTTGGTCTATGCCACCCGTCGAAGCTAGTAAAATGCCAATTAGTTTTTTTTTGAAGTTCTTTCAAAATCACGGTTTATTTAAATTAAAAAATAGACCACAGTGGTACACTGTTTCAAATAGAAGCAGAACTTATGTAAACAAAGTAATTTTAAAAATTTCTGGAGAATATTATAAAAATTATAAAATTAAGAAAATTATAAGAAAGTCATCTGGTGTAGATTTATATTATGGTGGAAAAAGTGAATTTTTTGATTACGACAAAGTAGTAATTGCTACTCATGCTGATGAAGCTCTAGAATTAATTGAAAATCCAACCGAGGACGAAAAAAATATTCTTTCCAGTTTTAGTTACAAAGAAAACACTGCTTATATTCATACAGACACGAGAGCAATGCCTAAAAATAAAAAAGCATGGTGTTCATGGAATTCTTCAATAGATGAACAAAATACTAAAAAAAATTCAATTACATATTGGCTTAATCTTTTACAAAACCTAAAATGTAAAGAGAATATATTTTTAACTTTAAACCCATATTTTAATATTGAAGAGACAAAAATATTGAAAAAAGTAAGATTTACTCACCCTTATTACGATCAAAAGGCATTAGATACTCAGCAAAATCTATCTATCTTACAAAATAAAAAAGATACTCTTTTTTGTGGAAGTTATTTTGGTTACGGATTTCATGAAGATGGAATAAAATCATCCCTTGAAATGCTGAAAAATCTCAATGATTAATTCATGTATATACAACGGAACAGTTGTCCACAAACGTTATAAACCTAAGGAACATTTTTTTAAGTATAGTGTATTTTCCTTATTATTAGATCTATCTGAATTAGAAATTTTAAATGATAAAATTAGTTTTTTTTCTTTTAATAAGTTTAATTTAATAAGCTTCTTTGAAAAAGATCATGGAAATAGGGATGGCTCATCTTTAGTGGGCTGGGTAAAAAATAATTTAGAGGAAAATAAAATCAGCATTGAAAATATAAAAATAAAACTTTTATGTTATCCACGAATTTTTGGCTATGTATTTAATCCACTTAGTATTTTTTTTGTATATGATCAAAACGAAAAATTAGTTTCAATCCTATATGAAGTAAAAAATACATTTGGAGAACAACATACCTATGTATTTAAAATAGACAATGAAAACAATCTCATACAAAATACTTGCTCTAAAAAATTTCATGTATCTCCATTTATTGACATGGACTGTAATTATTTTTTTAGAATATTAAAACCTGGGGAGAGATTATCCGTAGTAATTGATCAATATGATCAAATAGGAAAAATTCTATATGCCTCACAAGATGGCAAAAAAGCAGATCTAACCGGAACCGAACTGATTAAATCTTATTTAAAACACCCATTAATGACATTTAAAATCATATCTGCGATACATTTTGAAGCGTTTAAATTGTGGATTAAAGGAATTAAGTTAGTTAAAAAAAAGTTTAAAGTAAAAAATAATTTAACAGTAGAAAAATAATGTTTTTGTATAAAGCAGCAGATAAATTAGTATTTAATTTTTTAAATAAAATTAATTGCGGATTTTTAGAGTTAGAGACTATTTATGGTGAAAAATTGTATTTTGGTGACCCAAAAGATAACCTTAAGGCAAATATAATAATAAAAAAACCAAATTTTAATTATAATTTAATAAGGGGAGGTAGTATAGGATTTGCCGAATCTTATATGAGAGGTGAATTTGAAACAACTAACCTGCCTAACCTAATCGAGTTGACTGCAAGAAATATTAAAATTATCCATAAGTTCTCTGGTCTACTTGATCTTCCAGTTATCAATTTTTTTAAAAATAAAATTATTAAAAATACAAAAAATAGAAGTAAAGAAAATATTGCCAAACATTACGA
>Ga0114933_10004545_pt1 | contig 12946 bp, 14 predicted proteins | sample 4SBtaG_FD_89691 | JGI IMG/M metagenome (GOLD analysis project Ga0114933, IMG submission 89691) | Deep subsurface microbial communities from Kolumbo volcano to uncover new lineages of life (NeLLi) - 4SBTROV12_W25 metaG | ecosystem: Environmental > Aquatic > Marine > Volcanic | place: Kolumbo...
CTCCCGATACTGATATGAACTATCTTTTCCAGAGTATGAGGGAAACCATTGATTCTCTCAAGAAAAACATTGACACCTGAGAGCAACACTGTTATAATATCCAAGTCATCCGACAAATCCAAACTAATCCGAGGTAATCCGAATGTCATTTTCAGATCTTAAGAAACAATCCAAACTGGGCTCCCTGACTGCCAAATTGGTCAAGGAAGTTGAGAAAATGAGCACCAATAATGCTTCAGGCGATGAGCGTCTGTGGAAACTTGAAGTGGATAAAGGTGGTAATGGTTATGCCGTTATCCGTTTTCTCCCTGCTCCCGATGGTGAAGATCTACCCTTTGTTAAACTGTACTCCCATGCCTTCCAGGGTTCTGGTGGTTGGTACATTGAGAACTCCCTGACCACTCTTGGTCAAAAGGACCCTGTGTCTGAATACAACACGATGTTGTGGAACAACGGCACCGATGCTGGTAAAGAGACCGCACGTAAGCAGAAGCGTAAGTTGACTTATATTTCCAACATTTATGTTGTGAAGGACCCTGCCAACCCAGAGAATGAGGGTAAGGTATTCCTGTATAAGTTCGGTAAGAAAATCTTTGATAAGATTACTGCCGCAATGCAACCTGAGTTTGAGGACGAGGAAGCAATCGATCCGTTCGACTTCTGGCAAGGTGCTAACTTCAAACTGAAAGCAAAGAACGTTGCCGGTTATCGTAACTATGACTCTTCTGAGTTCGCACGTCAAGATGCACTTCTAGAAGATGATGATGCAATGGAAGGAATTTGGAAGAAAGAATATTCTCTCCAAGACTTTGTTGCTCCCGATCAATTCAAGACTTATGATGATCTTAAGAAGCGCATGGACTATGTGCTTGGTAATAAGAGTCCTAAGTTCCAGGATCAAGAAACTCTTGAAGAAGAGTCATCTTTTGAGGCAGAAAGTCGTGCTCCTTCTACCCCTCAATCAGTCAAGGAAGAACTTGAAAGTCTTTCTTCTACCAAGACGACTGATGATGACGATGATGCAATGTCATACTTCGCACGACTTGCAGAAGAGTGATTATGGTGAGGTGACTCTTGTATTCTCGGTACGTATTAATTTTTCATTCACGTATTGAGATGATTTAGAGTAAGTCATCTCTTGTTTCATATCATTTAGGAATGCTTGCAAGTAATTTGGTTTTAATGTATAGATAGTTCGTTTCTTTTCGTTCTTTCTTAATTCATATTCAAAGTTACTTATACCTTTTCTTGCAAGTGTTCCGCTTTTTTCTTGATATCCATTACTATCATAGTAACGAATAGAAAAATCTTCATCAACAACTTTTCCTTCTGGTATAATTAATCTGCCATTAGAATCTTTAATCTCTCTTGTTTCATAAAAACGAGGGGGATTATTTAATGTTTCCCCATAAAGGTTAAGAGCGTGTTTGTAAATGTCATTATTTGATAAAGGCCATTGATCTCTTACATTAACAATACCCGCAACCATTAAAACAACCCAATCTAATTCAGGATCTCCATATAATTCTTGAGCAACATTATCTGGTCTTGCTCCGTCAACAATTTCATATTTGTTAAAAAATAGAAAAATATTTTCAAGATCCTCTCTTAATCTACATCTACGAAATAGATTTTTTACTTTCAAATATTCTTGTGAAGAACTTTTATCCGAGAGAAATGATTGATATTCAAGGTCTGGTAATTCTCTGAAATAACCCATTTTAGTAACCTACTCCTATTTTTCCTTCTTCTGTTTCATAATCAACATCAAGGATAGGAACTAATTCCTGAAATGATAATTGCATGGTCATATGCACTGGTGTTTTATCATCATCATTATATGTCATATAAGTTCCAGAACCAGTGTAATTTACCACTACATTTCCAAGAGCACATAGTTTAAATTTGTTTAGAAATTTATGAGGTTCTCCGCCTGTTTTATATTGCAATTCAAATACATTTGGACTATTTAAAAATAGATTTCTAAATCCATCTTTCCCCTTTTGAGCAGCCATATTTTGTTTAAAACACCTTATAATTTTTTTAACTTGAATTGCTTCATTTTCATCTCTTGGGGAAAGATTATATGTAAAATTAAATTGACGTAATTTCACTCCATTGAATAATAATTCTTTATTTGGATTGAGTATTTTACCACTTGATCTTGCAAGTATTCCTGCTGCAGATGTATTTGCACCAAATAAATTTACTGCCTGTGATGCGAGGTATGCATTAGTTGAATCCCTGGCTTGTTCTGCTCCTGCTGTACCACCTTCTTGTGCTGTTAATCCTATATCCGTAAAAACATCAAGTATTCCCTGACTAAGCTTTCCACTTGTTATAACATCTGTAAATTTTTGTGCCCCAAAAGCTGCAAGAGAATTAATAGTATCCTCACTCCATGAAACTCCATTACTATCAGTTACTCCAGAAGGAATAGGTAGAATAATATTTGCTAATACTTCTTTTTTTCCCCTAGTTGCAGATTCGGCATTGGGTACTTCATCTAATAGTGCATTTTGATTTTTTTCAACACTAGCTCTGAATCCTTTTAGATCAAAACCACCAGAAACATATTTTAATACTTTAATTGATAGATAATCCGTAGATTTATCTATTTGCTCATTAGGATATCGTAAGTTTTCAGCCATTTATTGTTTTCTAATTATTTAGAAAGAAATTTAGCAAAAGGTATTTCTCTCATATCAGATAATTCTCCTGCAGACACTTCGTAGAGTTGCCCTACAACTTCATCCCAATTATAATTTCTGGTTGCACTATCATCATAACCCCAATGAAAGTTTCTTCCACGAAATCCCCATTGGAATACATCACTGACTAAAACTAATGGATGTTGATCATAAGTTATTTGAGTTGTTTTTGCACTGTACATGAAAGTGTATATGTTTCCTGGATTTGGAATAAATCCACTAACTGTTAAAGTATCCATAATTTCTAACATCAAATCATCAGGACTCTCGTTACCAACTAATCTTTGAAGAATATTTCTAACTCTATTAGAATTATCTTCTGTTGGTCTATTAGATCTTCTTTCTTTGAGAGTTTTTCTTGGCACTATTTGATACCTAATTCGTTTTCTGTAATGACTTTAAATTCCCATTGGCGATCTTTACAAAATTCTTTAGCAGCTTTCCACTTTGCCTGATTTCTTGCATACTCTTTTACTTCGTAGATATAACCTTTCGTAATTTTTTTCTGCGCTTTTGGTTCAGTACATTGTTTTTTTGGTTTTACCTCAATCAACATTTTTTTTACTTTCCCATTAGTTTCTTTGACTTTAATATAAAAGTCTGGAAAGTAACGATGAATTTTATTATCTAGTGGTGAAAGATAAGGAAGGGCAATTTCTTCACTACCCCACTCTAGAATATTTTCATTTTTATCACAGTAAATCATGAATTTTCTTTCCCATAAAGATCTGTATATGATGTTTGTAGGATTTCCTCTATACTTACTGGGAAATGATGGACTATATTTTCCCTTATATGACATCTAAATACTTAATAATAAAAGTTTATATAAGGTATTTAGAGTGCCTAGTCCAAAAAAGATATCAGAATTTAAACCATTAGTATCAAGAGTTGCACAGACATCTCATTATGAAGTGATGTTTGGTGGTTTACATAAAAATTTATATGGTTATTTGTCTGAAAGGGGTGTTGATAAAAACTTTATCACTAGAGAAGCAGGTATTTTATGTTCTTCTGCATCACTTCCAGGTAGTCTTCTAGGAACTGCAGATATTACTGGAAATAGAATGGGTATATCTGAGAAGATGGTGCATACGAGAATATATACCGATCTTCAACTAGAATTTTATGTTGATGATGATTATAAAATGATGAAGTTTTTTGAGCACTGGATGGAATTTGCTTCTGGTGGATCTGATGTTAGTCAAAATAATGCAGGTTACTTTTATAGAATGAGATTTCCTAATGAATACAAGTGTGATGAAACAAAAATTGTAAAGTTTGATAGAACATATAAACAAGAGATTGAATATACATTCCGAAGAATGTTTCCTATCAATCTATCATCAGTACCAGTTTCTTATGATTCTTCTAATGTATTAAAAGTTTCTGCAACTTTTAATTATGAAAGGTATATTGCCGGTAAGGCAAAGAGTTTGAATGAGAAAAGAGGAGATAATTCTAATAAGAAGACTAATCAAAATAATGGAGAATCTTCAACTCAAGCAAAAGAACAAAATAAACCTATATGACCAGTACTACCTAGATCATTACATGTAGATACGAATACTGAACCCTCTAAATAATTAAAATTGAATTGTATCAATTAGTATGCCATTACCAAAAATTACTACACCAATTTATGAATTGGAATTGCCATCTATTAAGAAAAAGATAAGATATAGACCATTTCTTGTAAAAGAAGAAAAGATTCTTATTATTGCAATGGAATCTGAAGATCAAAGACAAATTACTAATGCAATTAAAACTGTTATTGGTAATTGTATTCTTTCTAGAGGTATAAAAGTAGATCAGTTATCCACATTTGATATTGAGTATCTTTTTCTTAATATCAGAGGAAAGTCTGTCGGAGAGTCTGTTGAAGTTATGCTTACATGTCCTGATGATGATGAAACACAGGTAAAAGTTTCAATTAATCTTGATGAAATTAAAGTAACTGAAGATCCAAAACATTCTAGAGAAATTAAATTGGATGATAATTTAGTCATGACAATGAGATATCCATCTCTTGATGAATTTGTTAAGACTAATTTTAGTATTGAAGATGGTGTTGGTATATCAGAATCTTTTGAATTGATTGCATCATGTGTGGATCAAATTTTTAATGAGGAAGAAACTTGGAATGCAAAAGATTGTTCTAAAAAGGAATTAAATGAATTTGTTGAGCAGTTAAGTTCCAAACAATTCAAAGAAATTGAAACATTCTTTGAAACCATGCCAAAACTTTCTCATAAGGTTAAAGTTAAAAATCCAAATACTAATGTTGAAAGTGAAGTACTAATGGAGGGATTATCCAGTTTTTTCGTCTAGGAATGGCGCATATTGATCTTGCGTCATACTATAAAATTAACTTTGCCTTAATGCAACATCATAAATATTCTTTAACAGAGTTAGAAAATATGATTCCGTGGGAAAAAGATATTTACTTAATTCTTTTACAAGAGTATATTGAAGAAGAAAATCTAAAAGCACAACAACAAAGTGGCAATTAGCAAAAAGAACAATATATCTGCTATGATCCTTCAGTCGGGTATAAATCCCATGACTGGAGATTATTTGTCTGTTAAAGAAAGAAAAACTTTATTTAAAACAACTAAAATAAGTGGATCTAAAGTTTTTGGAAAAACTAATATAGTTGGCGCTGCATTAGAGAAAAGAGTTATATCTTTAGAACAACAGTATGCAATACTTGTAAAGACTATAAAAAATGATACTGTACAATTACAGAAACAACAGAGAGAACGAGAAAGAATATTAAAAAGAGACACTCAAAGATCTGCTGGTGCTAGAGAAGAAAAAGGTCTTGAAAGTGGTATAAAAAAAATAGCGAATGTTTTAGTATCACCAGCCAAGAAAATAGGTGAAAAAGGACTAGGTATTTTTGATACTTTATTGAGTCTTTTTGGACTAATTGTTGGTGGTTGGTTAGGCAATCAAGGATTTGATGCTCTTGAAGCATCAATGGAAGGTAATATTGAAGAGTTAGAAAGAATTAAAGAAAGAGTCATTAATACTCTAGGGACAATTGGATTAGTAATTGGTGGAATTTATGCTGGTGTTCGGATAGCATGGAAACTCCTAAAAAGTACTGCGAAACGTATTGCTAAGTTTGCCTGGAAGCAAACTTTTGGAAGATTATTTAGAAAACCAAAAAATCCAGATTTAGGTCCTGATGGAAAACCGAGAAGAACACCTGATGGTAGAAGACCGGGAGTAACCACTGGATCTGGTGGTTCTAACCTTGGTAGAGGTGGTGGAGCATCTCAAGTAACTCAAGGAAAGGGGGGAAAGAAAGGTCTTCTTAGTACTATATGGGATAATACTAAGAAGACCGGTGCTTATTTTAAACAAAAAACGGTTTCTGGAGCACAATTCTTAGCTAAACATGCTAAATCTTTTGCCAAAGGAATATTTGATAAGATAAAAGGTGGATTCAAGCATTTTTCCGCTCTTGGGGAAAAAGGAAAACAATTTATCATGGAACAATTGGCTGAAAAAGTCAAACCATTTCTTAGTAATATATCGGATTTTGCTCAAGGTATGGGTAATAAGGCTAAAAACTTATTGACAAAAATTCCAGGAGCAGAAGCAGTAAAATCAATTTTAAAAAAATCCGGAGGACAAGGTTCTGAATCTTTAATGAAAAAACTTGGTGGTAAGGCAATACCAATTCTTGGTGGATTAGTTAATCTTGCATTTGCATATGATAGACTTGCTAATAAGGATGTAATTGGTGGTGGTATTGAAGCACTATCCGGAGTATTGGATTTAGCGGGTCTTATTCCTGGTGGTCAGTTTGGTCCTCCCATTTCAATGATGCTTGATGGATATATGTTTGCCCGAGATATAGCAGAAATGGAAGGAGGAGCTTTTCATGATTCCATAAGAGGCGGTGAAGATAATTTTGCCAAAGCTCTTGGATTGGATAAAATGGTGACTAAATTAAAACAGGCAAATCTTCCAGATTTTAGTGAAATAGGTAGAATGATGGGTATTGTTAAAAAATCCGAAACCCAAGAAGGTGGTAGTGGTATGAGAGTAAGTCCTAGTACTCCTCAAATACCATCACTTGAAAATCCCAATTCAGTACCAAAAATTATTGAAATTAATGGTGGTAGTGGTGGTGGACAATCTGCACCGCTTCCAAATAATGAACCGATAGCAAAAGCACCTTCTATTAGATCATCCAATCCTGGAAATTTTTATACATTATATTCTCAAGTCATCTATAATGTGGTAGAGTAAAATGGTAATAGGATTAGCACTAAAAACAGCATCAACAGCAGGAAATATTGTTGGAAAATCTATAGGAGGAGCTAGTGCTCTTAAAAAGGCAACATTAAGAAGAACTAGAGTAACAAAGCAGGTTTTTGAAAGAAATAAGATTATAGAAAGAAGAACGAAAGAAAGAAAAAGGAGATTGGAAAAAGAATCTGCTCTTGAAGTGATGAAAAAGGGTGGAAGATTAACAAAGAAAAGTATTGGTGCTATTGCCGGATCAAGTATATTTGAAAAAGGAATGGAACTTATTGGTTTGGTTTTAGTTGGATGGTTAGTTAATAATTTACCATCGATAATAAAACAAGTACAAGATTTTATTGATAGGGCAAGATTATTTGTTAAAAGTATCAAATCTTTTGGTAGTAATTTATCTAAAACAGTAAACGGATTGTTTAATGTAGTTAAAACAACTGGTAGTGAATGGTTGAAAGGTAATTTTAAAGATGAGGAAGGAAAAATAAGTCAAGCTATGAAAGAGCTTACGGATTCAATAGGTGGAATTGGTAAATCATTTGAAGATGCAAAGACTGCTGTAAGTGGTGATATGAAAGATGTGAAGAATAAACTTAAAGGTGGCGAAGGATCTACTGCTAATATTAATCCTGCAGATTTTAGTAAGGATTTAACTGCTGATGAAAGAGCAGCACTAGCAGTACTGGCAAAATATGAATCTGGTGCTGCTGGATATGATGCCGTTAATCAAATTGGAATTGCCGGTGGTAGAGGTGTTGAGGGATTTTCTGGAGATATTAAAAATATGTCTCAGCATGGTGGAAAGTCATTGACTGATATGACAGTTGGTGAAATTAAGGCACTTCAATATGATGATGGTTCTATGTCTAATTCTCAGTGGATAAATGCTGGAAAGTTGCACGCTACAGGTAGATATCAATTTATCGGTAATACTCTTCCCGGAGTTGCTGCCAGAGCAGGAATTACTGATGATATGAAGTTTAATAAAGATGTTCAGGATAGAATGGCACTGCAACTTATGAGAGAAAGAGGTATTTCTCCTTGGGTTGGTCCTAGTGATAAAGCCACACGAGCAGAAAGAGCAATAGTTGCAAAGGTTGCTAATCAAAGAGGTGGTTCAAACTCTCGTAGATCTGGATATGGTAATAATGTCGTAGAATATATTACTGGAGATAGAAATCATTCAAATTATGATTATGCAGGTCATGGCACAATGAAGAATTATCATGATCACATTGCATTTTCTTCGGTTCAAGAAAAAGAAAGAGCTAAAAGAGCACTACGAGCAGAAGGAATAATGATTGGTAGTGAATTTAGAAAAGGTGATCCTGGATGGCACGGTGCAGATCGAGCAATTGATATCCCCGGAGGTCAATGGGGTGGAAGTGGTGCTATAGGACAAACAGAATTTAATGGATCTGCAAAGGTTCGACAAGTATTATTGCAGGCAGGATTTGGTGGTGCAGGATTAGGTACTGGTAAAATGGGAACTTTACCTAGAAATGCATCAAATTTAAGAGGATCTGGTGGAAGTGGTAATAATATAATGTTAGTTTTTAATCAACCTTCATCATCACCAGCACCATTACAATCAGAAAGTATGATTCCAATAGTTATTGGTACATCGTTAAATAGTGTTATGAAAAACCATTTATTACTAGACTTAGCATATACATAAATGTCATCAGCAGAATCATCAAATTTTAAAAGAATTATATTAGAATCCAATGATCAACAAAAGACTGTAGACTTGAGTGCAGGTGTGGTCTCAGTTGATTATTATGAAGACCTTTTTTCCCCAACTGTTACCGCAAAAGTAACTGTAATTAACACTGGTGATAGTATTCCTGGTAAAGAAGATGATAGAAAATTTCAATCTATTTACAATGGTCTTCCTTTAAGGGGAGGAGAAAGATTGAGAATGTATATTGTTGATAGAGGAACTGGTAAAAATGGTGAAGAGAAAGAAGGATTAGATTTTGGTAGTACTTCAGACAAATACCTATTTGTGTCTAGTATTACTAATGTTATTGTAGATTCTAGTAGAGAAAGTTTTACACTTAATCTAGTATCAAGAGAAGCAATTACTAATGAGACGGCAAGAGTAGTTAAGAAATATGATAAGACTATTAGTTCATCTGTTACATCGATTTTAGAAAATGTTCTAAAATCTAATAAGATAAATGAAGTAGAAGAAACTGCTAATGCTAGATATGCATTTATAGGGAATTTAAAGAAACCTTTTACAACATTAGTATGGTTAGCATCAAAAGCAATTCCTAATACATCATCAAAGGATGCAACTGCAGGATTCTTTTTCTATCAGACACAAGATGGATTTAATTTTAGATCAATTGATAAATTAATTGAGACTGAACCAAAGGCAACATATACTTATAGTCAAGTTCCAACAAGTCAAGTAGAAACTAATACAGATTTTAAAATTATTTCTTTCAATACAAATAAGAATCAGAATTTAATTGAAAAACTTAGATTGGGTACATATTCATCTCAAAGAATGTATTTTAATCCAGCAACATTTGAGTTTACCGATCCAAGAAAAGGATTATTTAAATTTGATCGTGATAAAATAGTAAATCTGGGTACAAATGGTAATATTAGTTTACCTACTATTGAAGATGGATCTAGTACTTCTTTGGGAGAGGTTCCTACAAGAATACTTTCTGGAATAGTTAATGTTGGTACTCTTGATAAAGAGACTTCTACTGAAGTGAATGCAGATGCCTTAAAGCATCAGTCACAATCTATTATGAGATATAATATGTTGATGACCCAAACAATTAGTATGACTGTTCCATGTAATACTGATCTTCGAGCTGGTGATATTTTAGATTGTAAGATTCCTAAATTATCAAGTGATGAAGATGCACTTGATTATGAGGTTAGTGGTCTATATATGATAAAGGAATTGTGTCATCATTTTGAGCCTACCAGTTCTTATACATCAATGAAATTAGTAAGAGATAATTTCGGAATACACAAAAAATGATAGAACAATCACTACTTAAGAGTAATTTTATAGGAAGAGACGGATTCCGTTGGTGGGTTGGACAAATACCTAAAATAGATTCCTGGAGCGAACAAGCATCTGGAAAGGGTTGGGGAATAAGATATAAAGTAAGAATCATGGGGTATCATCCTTATGATGAAAATATATTGAGTGATGATGATCTTCCATGGGCTGGAACATTATTACCTGTTACTGCAGGTAGTGGTGGTGCTAATTTTTCATCATCATCAAAAGTTAGACCTGGCGATGTTGTTATAGGATTTTTCCTAGATGGTGATGATGCACAGATTCCCATGATTATGGGAACTTTTGGAAGAACCAATCAAATTACATATTCTGATGATGGGTCACCATTTACTCCATTTTCCGGATATACAAAAGAAATACCTAAAAAGGCAACTACTGTATTATCTTCTGGTGAAAATGTAGGTCAAGGTGCGGATGGTCAAAAAACAGCACTTGGACTTAGTAGTAAACAAGTTAAAGAAAAAAATAGTAGAACAGGAGAAGAATCATCTCAAGAACATTCTCTCATAGGAGAAGATATTTCTCTGGCAAATACATGTGAAGATAATTTTGCATCTAATTTGCTAGGAGTTATAGATAATTTATTAAATGTTATAGATGAAAGTAGTAATTTTTTCTCGGACATTGAAGGGGCAACAAAAAAAATATTAGCACTGGCGAGAGGATTCGTTAGCAATATGCTATCAAACCTATATGAAAAAATTGTTCCTATTTTAGTTGAAGGAATGCAAAATTTGTTTAATGATGTTTTTTCAGATACTTTAGGTAAATTAGGTGATGTTCCAGGAGCAAGTGAACTGGCAGAAGCGACAGGATTGGATGCCCAAGAGGCATTTTTAAAACCAATTAAAAATTTGCAGGATAATTTTAGTTGTGTGGTTTCAAAAGTTGTTGATGGATTAAAAGATACAATTCAAGATATGCTTGAATCTACTATACTTGAAACTGTAAACTTTGGAGTATGTACTTTAGAACAAGCTCTTGGTGGATTTATTAATAACATTGTTGATAAAATTGAATCTGCAATTGAACCACTTTTTAGTGCATTAGATCCAATAATGAATAATGTATTTAAGGTTGGAGATTTTCTTAGAAGTGGTTCTGATGTTATAAAATCAGTAAATAATTTTCTTCAGTGTGGTCAAAAAGAATTATGTCCTTCAATAAATGTTTGGACCATAGGATATGGTCCGAAAAATAGAGAGCATATGGATAAGGTTCTTGATAATGCAATTGACCAAGCTAATAATTTAGTTGATAATCTATTACCAAATCTAGAATCATCATCTTCATATACAAAACCAGATTGTGGAACTCCATCAACTTGTGGTTCTCCCACAGTTTCTTTCTTTGGTGGAAGTGGATCTGGTGGTTTTGGAAAGGCAGTTTTGGGTTCATTTATTAATAATACTTCTGGTCTTTCTGATGTTACATCATCAGTTTCAAGAACAGCAAGTATTGTAGGTGTTAAAATAACTGATCCAGGTTCTGGATATGGATCTTCTCCACCAATTATATCATTTAATGATCCTTGTAATAGGGGATATGGTGCTATTGCCAGGACAATTGTTGATTATGATAGAAACTCACCAACATATGGTCAAATAACCGGAGCATATATTATATCTTCCGGCGAAAATTATCCTGTAGAAGATAATGAAGATAATAATATGGTTATTGATACTCATATTCTGAATCAGGGTTCTGGATATGAAAATGGAGATACTGCCGAGGATGATAACGGCACAGAATATGGATTAACTATTTCTAATGGTAGAATAATTTCTGCCAAACCAATAAATACAGTCAAAGTAGATGGTTTACCTTTAATTTCTGTAAATACTTCTACAGGAACTGGTGCAATTATAAAACCATTGCTAGATAAATATGATCCTCAAGGTGAGGTGATTAGTGTAGTAGATTGTGTAACTTAAAATGTCAAATTCAGCTGAAGGTAGATTAATTGAATCTGATGGACCATCAGTCCAAAGAACATCCAATGATAATACAGTAGGTGGTCAAGGATCTAATATAAGAAGTGAAAGAATATTAACTCAAGATGATAATATTGTTGTAGTAAAAACAACAGAAGATGGAACACATACTATACTATCGGATCGTACCATACAAATTGCTGCTGGAGGTAAAGGGAAAGAAGGTGATATTGATGTAACTATTAGTAGTAAGAATGGTGATCTCGCATTAACTTGTCAAAATAATGGTATAGTGAGAATAAAAGGAGCATCTATAATGCTTGAATCTGATGAAGATATAACAATATCATCTGGAAGAAATTTAAATTTAAAGGGAAAGGAAGCAATTAATCTTGATGGAGTAAGTATTGATATGAAAGGATTAAAAGGTAATCTGGTTGAAAAGATAGGTTCATCCTTCTTCCAAAAAGTTACTGGACCTTTGCAAATTATGTCTAAAAGGAGTGATGTTGTTAAGGGATTGTTAGACACGTTTAATCCATTTAACTAACTGGCACACACCCCTTGACCACCCGGTCCAGATGCCTTATAATATGGGGGTAATCAACGGAACACAGATGACTGAAGAATACGTGGTTGGTATCGTGATCGATGTCTGCTCCCGCTCCTTCCTCCTCCTGAGCAATGAGGGTGATGAGAAGATGGTAGAATGTGAAACTGTTGATCAGTTTATGAATGTGCTTGAGATGGTGACTGCTAATTTGACTGATGAGCAGATTGAATATGCAGACCTTGCGCTTTGTGAAAAGGTGTGATATACTATCACTAAATAAATTTTAGCAATGCATATTTACACCGTGCAACACTGGCAAGAAAATTGGGACGAACTGCTCTCCAGAGTCGAAGATGGGGAGCAGTTAGGGGTGACAAACGGAGAAAACACGGCAGTAATGACAAAGGCAGATATA